>CEQE01056497.1_pt1 | contig 19757 bp, 18 predicted proteins | sample 356201 | NCBI WGS metagenome assembly CEQE01 (sample SAMEA2619970, study PRJEB7988) | marine metagenome | biome: marine biome (ENVO:00000447); feature: mesopelagic zone (ENVO:00000213) & marine oxygen minimum zone (ENVO:01000065); material: "saline water (ENVO:00002010), including plankton...
TTTCGATCACCCCGCCGTCTTTGAACACGGCCCAGCCGGTCTCCCTCACCCCCTGCGTCCAGGGCCAACAGCGCGGTCATAGAGACACCGCTATCGCTGCCGTATGTGGAGCGGTAACCAACTGGGCTGTCTCCACTCCCGCCATCTTCTGTGCCGAACCGCCTGGCTGGCCGGATGTTCCGGTGCGCGGGGCTGGCGGGCGGTAATTCATGCAGGGAGGTTGTTGGTACAAACCGGTATAGTAGTAGGTGCCGCATTGAAGGCAGATCCAGTCTCCCTCGACGGCGGACAGGCCGCCCCGGCATTTGATGCAGGTCTTAAGGCGGCACCAGTTCATGGTTCTTCTTGTTAGGTCTGCCTTGGAGGATTTGTCGTAACAGACGCGGGTCTACGCCTGTTATCTAACCGTTTGATCTGTTATTCGGTAAGCAACACTTACATTATAAGAATAATTGTTCCAAAATGATATTTTGCCTGTCATGACTAAGGTCATTTTCATCGGCCTTTCATCCGAATAAAGACTGCCTTTGAGCCTGGCAGTCTTGACCCTCGAATTGGTGGTTTATATAATTGCTTGTTGCGTGCGTGATTCGTTCGTGCTTATTTATTGATACGACCAAAAGGACCGGAATTCCAGAGGAGCAGCCCGATTGACCGAGCCCACTGCCCAGACACCCACGGCGCAGAGCATAAATGAGATCACCCGTGCGGCCTCGGCGGAGTTGGATTCTTTGGAAAACTTGGAAGCCGTTGACCAATGGCGTGTCTCGTACCTGGGCCGCCGTGGCGCCCTGACCTCTGTTCTGCGCGGACTGTCGTCACTTGAGGTGGAAGAGCGCCGGACCGTCGGCGCGTTGGCTAATGAAGCCAAGAACACCCTAGAAGAACGCCTTGAGGAGCGGGTCCGCCAGATCAATGAGGCTGCCTTGACGCGTTCGGCCAGTCAGGACCGTCTGGATGTCACGCTTCCCGGCCGCCCCGCTTTGGGGGGCCGCCTCCACCCTTCCACCCAGATCATCCGGGAGATATGCAGCGCCTTTGTGGCTATGGGGTTCGGCGTTGTGGAGGGCCCTGAGGTCGAGTGGGACCATTACAACTTCGAGATGTTAAACATACCCAAGGGCCACCCGGCGCGGGACATGTGGAACACCCTCTGGGTCGATTACGAGGACCCGGCCGGCGAAGCAGCCATGTTGTTGCGCACCCATACTTCGCCGATGCAGGCCAGGGTGATGGAAAACCGGGAGCCGCCCATCAGGGTGGTGGTGCCTGGCAAATGTTACCGGTACGAGGCCACCGACGCCACCCACGAATGGCATTTCTACCAAGTGGAGGGTCTGGCCGTGGGCGAGGGAGTCACCTTCGCCGACCTTAAGGGCACCCTCTATGAGTTCGCCCGCCGGATGTTCGGCGAGGAACGCCAGATACGCTTCCGCTGCGATTATTTTCCCTTCGTTGAGCCCGGCGTGGATATGTCGATCGACTGTTTCGCCTGCAACGGCGAGGGCGACGGTTGCCGCATCTGCCGCGACAGCGGATGGATCGAGATCATGGGCGCCGGGATGATCCACCCCAAGGTCTTGGAGGGCGTGGGTTATGACACTGAGAAGTACACCGGCTTTGCCTTTGGCATGGGTCCGGAGCGCATCGCCATGCTGAAATACGGCATCGACGACATACGCCACTTCTATGCCAACGACCTCCGTTTCCTAAGTCAATTCTAATCAACGATATTACAGACGGGCCAAGGCCCGCTTTTTTCCGTAACAAGAGATATCTAGATGAAAGTGCCCCTTACCTGGCTCAAGCAATATGTGGATGTTGACCTGCCTGCCCAAGAGTTGGCCCACCGGCTGACCATGGCCGGTATCGAGGTCGGCGAGGTCGAGGTCATCGGAGGCTGGAGCGAGGTCTACGTCGGCCATGTGACCGACGTCCGCCCGCATCCCAACGCCGACCGGTTGCGCCTCTGTGTGGTCAGCACTGGCTCTGAGGAGCTGGAAGTCGTCTGCGGCGCTCCCAACCTCGCCGCCGAACAGAACATCTGCTTCGCCAAGGTGGGGGCCAATGTCTATAACACCCACACCGAGCGGCACGAGACCCTGGAAGCCGCCAAGATACGTGGCGTTGAGTCCCAGGGGATGATCTGTTCCGCCGTTGAGTTGGGGTTGGGTGACGACCACTTGGGCATCATCGTGTTGCCCGACGATGCGCCAATCGGGGCGCCACTGGACGATTATCTCGGTGATGTAGTTCTGGACTTGGAACTCACTCCCAACCGTTTGGACTGTCTTTCGGTCTTGGGCGTGGCCCACGAGGTGGCTGCCCTGACCGGAAAGAAAGTCCGGGAGCCGGAGGCCAGTTACAAGGAATCGGGCGCACCCATCGAGGAACAGGTCAAGATCAGCGTGGCCGACCCGGAACTATGCCGCCGCTACACCGCAAGCCTGCTTTTGGGCGTCAAGATCGGCCCATCTCCCCAGTGGTTGCAGGACCGGCTGACCAGGGCGGGTTTGAGGCCTATCAATAACGTGGTCGATGTGACCAACTTCGTGATGCTGGAGTACAACCAGCCGCTGCACTCCTTTGACTTTGACCTGATCAAGGACGCCACCGTCATCGTGCGCCGGGCGCGACCGGGGGAGCCCCTGACCACCCTGGACGATGTGGAGCGCAAGCTCACAACCGAGCATCTGGTCATCGCAGACGCCAATAACGCCATCGGCCTGGGCGGGGTCATCGGCGGGGCCAACAGCGAGATCAGCAATAACACAGTGAACGTGCTGCTCGAATCGGCGACGTTCAACGGGGCCAACAACCGCGAGACTGCCCAGTCGTTGGGACTGCGGACCGAGGCCACCCTGCGGTTCGAAAAGGGTCTCAGGCCGGAATTGGCGCCCATCGCGCTGCGCCGAGCCACTGGGCTGATCCAGGAAGTTGCCGGCGGCACCGTGGCACCCGGCATCGTGGATGTTTTGTCCGACGAGGGCGCCGATGCTCCGGTGGTGCCTCTGACCAGCACCAAGATCAAGCGCATGTTAGGGATGGAAGTAGACCAGAAACAAGTCCAAGATAGCCTCGATGCATTAGGCTTCACCTGGGAGATTGTCGGGGGTTCCGGCGGCGATGGTGAACTGAAAGTGACCGTGCCCTATTGGCGTAACGACGTCAATATCGAAGAAGACCTGGTTGAGGAGGTGGTGCGGACCATCGGGTATGACTCGGTCCCGACCACCATGCTGGCCAGCCCCATTCCCTTTCAGCAGCCGGTGCTGATCATGGGCCTACGGGATCGGGTGAAAGACCTGCTGGCCGCCGCCGGTATCCAAGAGGTGATCAACTATCCGTTGGTTACCCTGCAGCAACTAGAACAGGTGGAGCACTTAGACTTGACAGCGCTGCCCCTGCGGGTGGCCAACCCCATGAGTTCCGACCGCGAATATCTCCGCACCACACTGCGGGCCAGCCTGCTGGGTACCCTGGCCGCCAACCAGGGCCACAGCGTCGGGCCGTTCCGGTTGTTCGAGTCGGGCCGGGTCTTTTGGCCTCGCAACGGCGACCTACCTGATGAGCGGGAGACCGTGGCCGGAGCGTTGGCCGGGCTGCGCCATGAGCCCTCGTGGCTTGAGGACGACAGCCTGTTGGACTTCTATGACGCTAAGGGTGTGGTGGAGATGGTGCTGGGCCGCTTGGGAGTGGCCGCCACCTACGAGCCTATCGACGACCCTGGCTTCCATCCTGGACGCTGCGCCGTGATCAAGTCAGGAGATTCGATGCTGGGTCTGGTCGGAGAGGTGCATCCTGTTGTCATGGAGCGGCTGGGTCTGCAGTCGCCTCAGGTCGCTGCGTTCGAGTTTTACCTAGGGCCGATACTGGACGCCCTGCCCGATTCACAGCGGCAGTTTGAACCACTGCCCATATACCCGTCCGCCACCCGCGACCTGGCGCTGGTTATGCCCTCCGATGTGGATGCCGAGCGGGTGACCCGGCTAATCCTGCGCCATCGGAGCGTGGACCGCGCTGAGTTGTTTGACATCTATGCCGGTGAAAATATACCCGAAGGCACCAAGTCGCTGGCATTTCACGTATACTTTCTAGCGAGGGACCGAACCCTGACCAACGAAGAGGTCAATAAGTCGCTGGACGGGCTGCTGCGGACCCTTGAGAGGGAGCTAAACGTTACGCTGAGGGCTTAATAGACCCTCAGTCGATAGACATATGACTAGTCACAATCACGGACATCATGACTCTGGGCACACGCCCGCCCACTCCCACGGTCATGCCCATGCCCAGGAAGACATGCTCAGCGTTGAGCAGGCCTATGAACGGGTCATGGCCAGCTTCCAGACTCTGGAGGCTGAGGGAAAGCTCCTACTGGAATGCATGGGGCAGGTGTTGGCCGAGAATATACACTCGCCGTTGGCCCTTCCTCCATTGGCCAACTCGGGGATGGACGGTTACGCCCTGCTGCACAGCGACATCGCCGGGGCATCTCACGAGAATCCCAGCAACCTAGAGGTCATCGGCATCGTGGCCGCCGGTTCGATGCCCGACAAGTCCGTTGTTCCCGGCACGGCCATCCGGATCATGACCGGAGCCCCGGTGCCTGATGGCGCTGACACCGTAGTGCCCTTCGAAGAGACTGATGAAGTCCAGCGCAAACGGGAGGGCAAGCCCCTAGACCAGGTGGCCATCTTTGCCGACATGCCCCCGGGCTGTAATGTGCGTCCAGCCGGCGAGGACGTGAGCGCAGGCGCATTGGTCTTGGAGAAAGGCACCATCGTGCGGTCCGCCGAGGTTGGGGTCATCGCCTCTCTGGGAATGGATACGGTCAAGGTGATACGCCGCCCGGTGGTGGCGGTCTTGGCCACGGGGGACGAACTGGAGAACACCGGCACCCCTCTGTCTGGCGGCAAGATCTACGACTCCAACAGCTTCAGCGTGGCCGCATCGGTTGCAGCCAGCGGGGGCGTCCCCAGGCTACTGGGCATCGCCAGAGACAATCTGGAAGACCTGAACGCCAAGCTGGAAGCCACTGCGGGAGCCGATTTGGTGGTTACTTCGGCGGGCGTCTCCAAGGGCGATTATGATATCGTGAAGGACGTGCTGAACGAGCGGGGCGAGATGAACTTCTGGTCGGTGCGTATGCGCCCGGCCAAGCCCTTGGCGTTCGGCCACTTGAACGGCGCCGGCGGAAAGAACATCCCTCTTTTGGGCCTGCCGGGCAACCCGGTGAGCGCGATGGTGGCCTTTGAGATGTTCGCCAGGCCAGCCATTCGCACGATGTTGGGCCAGACTAAGATTCACCGGCCGGTTGTCGTTGGTGTGTTAACCGGCCCCATCCGAAACGAAGATGGACGCAGGGTATATGCTAGGGTGGAAGTTGAGCTGAAAAACGGCAAGTACCAAGCCACTCCCACCGGACCCCAAGGCTCAAACATCCTGACATCCATGTCTAAAGCCAATGGCCTGGCGATATGCCCCGAAGACCTGCCGTCCAAGGATGCAGGCGAACAGGTACAGATAATCATGTTGGATTGGAACGAAGAGGTGCAAGTATGACCACGCAAGACCCAAATGCCGAAGAACTGGTTGATGAACTGGTAGAAGAATCGCTAGAAGAGCCGGAAATAGAGAATCCTTTGTTCCTGATCAGCGTTGACCGGCTGGCCAAACTGGAGCGCTCGCCGGTCCATCTTGTGGCCGGAAGGCTGGCATCGACCAGTCCTTCGAAATCGAAACCCATGAACGAGTTGGGCGACGTGAAGGGCCTGATTCGCGAGATATCCCAGAACTACAAGAACGACTCCAGCTTTATTCGGTCGGACATGCCGGTGCAGGAGATCGTATTCCGCACGCTGCTGGCGCGGAACAACCGGCCGATGTCCTTGGTCGACCTGCATTATGAGTTGACGGAAAAGTGGGCGACGCCGATCCGGCCGATTGTGATCACCGAGAAACGGCTACTCCGCATCTTGGATAACGACACCTATTACGGGTTCGCTCGAAAGTAAACCGTAGATCTACGGCTCGTAGCCGGGCTTTTTGTTTGATCTTTTGTGGAACGCTAGACCGCGGCCAATTGTTCCTTAGACATCTCGATCAGTTTGCTGAATCCCTCGGGATCCCGGACCGCCATATCGGCCAGAATCTTGCGGTCGAGTTCCACTCCGGCCAGCTTCAAGCCGTGCATGAACTGGCTGTAAGAAGTCCCCGCCTCGCGGCAGACTGCGCTGATGCGGACGATCCATAGGCGACGGAAGTCGCCTTTGCGTTCGCGGCGGTGCCGATAGGAATAGGCCCAGGCGTGCATGACAGCTTCATGGGCCCACTTGTAGCTGCGGGATGAAGCCCCGGTATAGCCTCTAGCGGCCTTTAATATCTTTTTGTGCCGGGCGTGCTTAGTGACGCCACGTTTTACTCTAGCCAAGGGATGATCTCCGGACGGTGATTACTCGAATGGGGTTGCTTGCCTACCCGTAGGGTAGCATCCTGTGAAGACGCTTGTAGTCCGAGGCGTCCACCGATAACTTATCGGCGTACTTCCGGGTGACTTTGGTCGGCTTTTTGCGCCTAAGGTGGCTGCTCATGCGCTTGCGGCGCATTAGCTTGCCGGTGCCTGTTATGTGTATACGGGCCTTGGCCCCTTTGTGTGTCTTAAGTTTTGGCATCTGCCAGTTCTTCTACCTGATCCTGATTATCATCTTCTGGTGCGTCGTCCGCGCCCTTTTCCGTCTTGACCAGGGCCGGTATCAACACCATGGACAGCGCCCGGCCTTCCATGGCCGGTGGGCGCTCCAATCGCACTTCGTCTTTTAATTCGTCAGCCACCCGCTTGAGGACTGAAAGCCCCAACTGCTGGTGGGCGGCCTCCCGCCCGCGGAAGCGGACGGTCAGCTTGACCTTGGACCCGTCGCTGATGAACTCGCGTATTTTGCGGGTTTTAGCGTCCAGGTCGTGCGTCCCAATGTTGGGCCGGAAGCGCACCTCTTTCTGATCGGTGCTTCTCTGTCCCTTCTTGGATTCGCGTTCTTTCTTAGAGGTGAGGTATAGGAGTTTGCCGTAATCCAGTAGCCTACAGACAGGGGGTTCGGAATTGGGAGCCACTTCAACCAGGTCCACTTCGGCGTCGCGCGCCAGTTGGAGCGCACGAGCGAGATCCATCACACCGAGCTGGGCCCCATCGTCGCCTATGACTCTTACTTGGGGACTGTTGATCCGCTCGTTGACCCGATATTGTCTAGCTATGCTCTGGTACCTCCGATAAAATCCTCATCAAATACGTGAAAGATAGGTGGATTCACTCTAGCATACCCCCTATACAACGTCAAACAGATTTAGGCATGTACCGAGCCCGCCCTGGGGCCCGGTTAACCGGTGTGTCCGTAATGTTGCAACAGGCGGTAGATTGCGTCTGCTCCGAAGTTGATGGTGTCCGCCGGCGCACGCTCATCAGTGCCATGGATGGTCGCGGCGAAATCCAACGTTTTGGGCAGCAACATTGGCAAAGATCCGTAAGTTTGGATGCCAAGTCGAGCAAATAGCCTGCCATCGGTAGCCGCGGGCATGAGCATGGGCACCGGAATACCGTCGGGGTCGCTCTCTTTCAACACGCTGCTCAAGGTATCGAAAAGTCCCATGGCGGGCTGCCTCAACCCCGTATCATGACTTAGAACTTCTATCCCAACGGTAGCGTCAGAGTCCGTTATCAGTCGTAGCCCCGACTCAAACTGCTCCGTGCTAAAGTTGGGCAGAAGCCGGCCGTCCAGACCGAGGGTCACCTCATTGGACACGACGTTTATCTGCTCTCCGCCGCGCACAACAGAGGGGTTGACCGTGTTGCGGAACAAGGGCGCAAATGTGCGTCCCTTGGCTCCCAATAGCTTCAGAGCCAACGATGTGAAGCGCGGGTTGAGCAGGGCTGCCAACCCTATGCGGGACGGTGGGGAAAGGTGCTTGCCGATGACCTGAAACATCATATCGGCTTCGAGTGTCGCGTGGGTGGGAAACTGGCGGGACTGGACCCGTCGCAGGAACCTCGAAAGTCCGGTCATGGGGTTATCTTCTTGGTTCAGCGATGCATGGCCTACCGCGCCCCGGTATGTAACCCGCAGGTGACATACTTGCTTCTCCGAGACCATGATTTGGTAGAACCGGCGGCCGCCTAGTTCGAAGCTAAATCCGCCGAACTCGCCGATGGCGTAATCGATCCCCTGGAATTGTTCCGGGTGCTCTTCAACCAGGTACCGGGCGCCAAAGTCGCCGCCCGATTCCTCGTCGCAGACCACAGAAAGGACGATGTCCCAGGCGAGAGTCATCCCGTCGGCCTTGGCCCGCATGATGGCGTAAAGCATCATGGAGATGGCGCTCTTCATGTCCGATGAGCCTCGTCCCCAGGGAACTACGCCCACGATGTCACCGCTGAATGGCGGTTGTTGCCAGAGAGGCGGGCCGGCTGGGATCACGTTCACGTGGCCTTGAAGCAATAACGGGGTCTGTCCTGTCACCAGGAAGGCGGGCGATCAGATTGGGTCGGCCGGGCGTCTTGGCGAAGACCTGGTTCTGGATGCCTGCGCCGTCCAGCAAGGCTCAATGCACTGGGCTTTGTTGCCGGGCGGGTTGGTGGTGTCGAGGTAGTCGGAGTTGGAGAGGACGGACACCGTGAGTTCGGCCAACGGCGCGCTGGGCGGCCCGCCGCTATTCGTCGGTCGGGTCGTCGTCGAAGTCCAGGTCTAGGTCTTCCAGGTCGATGTTGGAGCCCAGGCCCTGGAGAAATTCTTCCACCATCGGCGAAAGTGGGCTGTCTGATGAGTCGCCTCCCCCGTTCTCTCGGTCATACCGTTCTTCCAGCCGTTCCAACAGACCGGCGACCTCCGAGGTGTCGGAGACGATGTTCTGAAGGGATGCGTATTGCTGGCGGCCTCGTTCCGGGTCGGCCAGGCGGCTGGGCAGTCCGTAGAGGGTGCACAGGACCTCCATCAACCGGGCCGTTCCCGTGAAGTCCTCTTCAACCTGGAAGTATTGGGGCAGGTGGACCACGAAGATTCGGGTGTCGATGCCCGCCTCCTCGAGGGTATTGGATATCAGGTAAGTGATGGTGGTCGGCCCTTCGTAATCGCTGGGGCGCACGCCAGCCAGCTTGTATTCTTCTTCGTTATCGGGATTCACCGTGCCGCCCGAGACTAGCAATTGGCGGGTGTGGGGCACCATGTCGTACATCGCGCCGATCATGGAATAACGCTTGACCCCGAAGTGCTTCAGGACTTCGATCACGGAATCGGTGTAGTCCTCGCCGTAGAGATGCGGTTCCAGCAGGTGCAAGGTAATGAGGTCAGGGCCATGTTCCCGAACACATGCGCTGATGGTGGTGGAAGGGATACTGTACTCCCGCACGCCCTGTTTCAAGACCGACTTGGGGCGGTAGCGGGTGAAGTCGTAGTATCGTCCGGGTTTGACCAAGCGCCCGATCTCTTTGGACTCAAGATGGCGCTCAAGACGCCGCATTGAAAGTGTCCCAACGTTTCCCACGTCGATCCAGGGCCTGAGGACCGCCAAAACGTGGGGGTCTTTAAGCTCGGGCAGTGGCTCTGGAAATTCGAAATCACCGACGCGCATGCTCCTAGTCTGACAGTGCCGATTTGGATTTACAAGGGTAACGTATCCGGCCTACGCGTATTCTTATCTTAGCTGAGGCTGCGTGTGCGTGAAACCTGAATTTTGATATCATACGTAGCTAGATATTGAGGCGGAAATTAGGCTGGATCCGGCCGGAATAAGCAGGCGATGACCCGAAGCGGCGGCAGGCCAACAGACCACCTCTAAGAAGGGCGAATGCCGAGGATATACCCAGGGGTTTTGACCGCTATCGTGGCTACTTTTCTCATTGCTGCCTGTGACGGCGATTCGGCTGCGCCTATCGTAGAATCCACGGAAACCGCTCAAGCCGAGGTCACGCAGGAGCCGCCCACTCCTCCACTTTGGCGTTACGTGAACAGCGGATGGGTTTCGCCGTCGAATGCGTCGGCCGACTCATTCTCCAGAGAGTTGAGAGCGGACGTCATAACCAGCTCAGAGGAACTTGAGAGATTCAACCGCGCGGTGGTCAGCAAGCGGACCGTAGGCACCGGCACGACTCTGAGCAGAGCGGAGTTTCCAGGCTCGGTGTTGCTGGTGGCCTATTTGTTGTGGCTGCCGGTCCAGGGCGACCCCCTGTCGGTGGTGGGCCTCAAGATTGATGGAAACCGGGCCGTGGTGGACCTGGAGCTTGACGAAGACGCCCAAGGCCGGGAATACCCCTATCTGTATGCGCCTATGACCATGGTGACCGTGGACCGAGACGAGTTTCCGGCAGCAGGGCTGGTGTCATTCGAGTTCAGGCTGGACGGTGAGCTGGAGGTCACGCTCACGGACACGCTGAATTAGAGCCAGTTGACCATGAACAGAAATGGCAGCCAAATGACCCGCTCATCCTGAGCCTGTCGAAGGCCCACTTGGCTTAAGCTGGCTTTAGCTAAGCAGGTGGTTCGACGGAGCTCACCACGAACGAATCACCAGACAATTCGGTTTGCCTAGATTCGTGCCTTCGCAGGGATGAAGAGCGTTATGGGTTAAGAGAATAGGGATTTTCATAAATCGGCCGAACGAAAAGGGGCGCGGCGATCAAATCGGCGCGCCCCTTTTTTGCAGAAGATTAGCTTACGGCTGATGGCTGTCAGCTGATCGCTTTACTTCTAGTCAGGGATCTCTGCGACCATTCCTTCGCCCAGTTCCACGTCCACGGTCATCAGGACCTGGGCCACCAGGAGATAGTGGCCGACGAGGACCGCAAGGTGCAGGGTGTCTTGCTCGCCGAAGCGGTCCACCAGGGCTTTGTAGGTGGCGTCTTTGACTTTGTGGTCGCGCAGCAGCTCGTGGACGTAGCCCACTAGCAGGGCCTCGTCTTCCGATAGGCCGGCGGGAGCGGAGCCATCGGCGATGGCCTTGATGGTTGCATCGGTCACGCCGGCAGCCCGGGCCAGCTTGGCGTGGGCCGAGAACTCGTACTGGGAATGCATCTCTTTGCCGGTGGCGATGATAACGACTTCTTTCAAGTTCTCTGGGATGCCGAACTCGTAGCGGACGAAGGCGCCGGTGTCGGCCACACAGGCGGCCAGCTTGGGGCTGTGGAGCAATACTCCGTAGGGCCCGCGGATGCTGCCCCGGGTTCCCACGATGGAATCGAAATACTCATGGTCTTCTGGGGCCAGTTGGTCGCGGGTTACGGCTGGTAGTCTAGCCATGGTTTTCTCCTTGTTGGTCCTTTCCGGACAGTTAATGGTTGGCGACGGAGAGGATGCCCTGATCCTAACCTTCTCCCGTGCGTGGGAGAAGGGACATTTAACGGCGCGCGCGCCTCTGTTGTGTTACTTCTTAACGGCCGGGGCGGGATTGCCTGGGATGTTTACTCTTATGGAGCATAGTTGGTTGCGGCTGGTGAAGTAGAGGGTCTTCCAGTCGTCGCCGCCGAAGGCCAGGTTGGTGGTGGCGGTGTATCCGTGCCTGACGATGCCCAGCTTCTTGCCGGTGGGGTCGAAGATGTACAGGCCGCCGGACCCGCCGGTGTAGATGTTGCCCTCGATGTCGACCTTCATGCCGTCGGGCACGCCGGGTTCGTCGCCGGTGACGTCGATCAACACTTTGTCGGACTGCTTGGCCAGGGTGCCGTTGGGCATGAGCTCGAAGGCACGTATATGGCCCCTCCGGGAGTCATTGATGTAAAGGATGCTCTCATCGGGCGAGAACATCAGCCCGTTGGGAACGACGAAATCTCCGATCAACAGAGTAATTGACCCTAGGTCGGCGCTGACCCGGTAGACGCCGGAGTATGTCAGGTCCCACTGCTCGGGGGGAAGAGGGCTGGTCCAGGGGTCGGTGAAATAGATGCTGCCGTCCGACTTCACGATGACGTCGTTGGGGCGGTTCAAAGGGTGTCCCTGGAAGCTGCTGGCGATGACCGTTACGCTGCCGTCGGCCTCCTGACGGGCGACGCGGCGGCTATCGTGCTCCGCGGAAACCAGGCGGCCCTGTAGGTCGCGGGTCAACCCGTTGGCCCGGTTGGTGGGTTCTTGGAATACGACGGTGTCTCCGCCTGGGGTGTGCTTCATCCGCCGGTTGTTATGGATGTCGCTGAACAATAGGTAGCCGCCATCACTCCACCAGAGCGGCCCTTCGGCCGGGCCTTGGTCTCCGCCGAAGCCATCGGCCAATTCCAGTATCGGCTCGTCTGTGGAGATGATCTTGGATAGTTCCGGGGCAAACTGCTCTATCGGCATGCTCCCCTCCTTTTGAATTGAATCTTTAGGTCGAATATTCTTGAGCGATTGTAGCCTGAAGGTTTGAAATTACTGTGGGATTATAATACGAAATCCCCGCGTGCGTGACGGACTTGAGTCACAGGCGTCCGGTTGAGCTTGACTGGGCTCGCAGGGTGGACTATTCTGCCCCTAATCTGGCGAAAGCCACACCAAACCTAAATAAGCAACGGAGGCGCATCATGGCACTGAGCCTAAACCACGTCCATCTGAAAACTCCGGACCCTCAGAAGACAGCGCAGTTCTATATCGACACCCTGGGCGCGACCAAAGTCGAAGATGTCGGGGACATCGGTGTGCGGCTGGACCTGCACGGACTGATCTTGAATGTGACCAAGCACATCGAATCCCAGACCCGGGAAGTGAAATACGGCATCGAGCACATCGCCATCGACGCGACCGATATTCAAGGCATGATCGACAGCCTCAAAACCAACGGCGCCAAGATATTGGAGGAAACATCGGTTTCCGGAGACCGCCGGGTGATTTTCTTCGAGGGTCCCGATGGCGTGCAACTCGAGTTTATTGAAAAGAAATAACAAGGGCAGCCAACACCCAGACGCACCAGGAGCAATGAAATGATCTACGAGTCGCGGATATATAAAGCCGTGCCCGGCAAGTTGCCGAATATCAACGCCCGGTTCGCCAACCACACCATCGGCTTCTTCGAGGAGTTCGACATCGGAATGGTCGGTTTCTGGAACGATGAGATCGGCGCCAGCAACCAGTTGACCTACATCCTCAGCTTCAACAGCATGGCCGACCGGGAAAAAAAATGGGCCGCATTCGGCGCCCACAAGCCCTGGCAGGAAGTGCGGGCCGAGACCGAGAAGGACGGGCCGTTGGTGGCCCAGGTGATCAACTCGTTCATGAGCCTGACGCCCTATTCGCCCGAGCCTTCTTTCAAGAGCACGCTACATGAGAAGCGGGTTTACGAGGCCATGCCAGGGAAGCTGCCCAGCCTGCACAACAGGTTCAAGGACCACACCATGGGCCTGTTCGAGAAGCACGGCATCGAGAACGTCGCCTACTGGACCGAGGACGTGGGCACCAGCAACCGTCTGGTCTACCTGCTTGGGTACCCAGACTTGGCAGCCAGGGAAAAGGGCTGGACCGGCTTTCAAACGGATCCGGCTTGGCAGAAAGCCAGGGCCGCGTCTGAGGAAGACGGAGCGTTGGTGCGGGTATCCAAGCACTCGATCCTGCGCCTGACAGACTATTCGCCCAGGTAACAATCCATCATAAGATAGGTTTAAGTTGGGTTTCACTCGTCGGCCTGGGTCTTTTGTAGGTCTGGGCCGATGTGGATTTTGGGAATTCGACCACTGAGGACTAAATAGCGTGGACATAGAGAAGATACGCAGCCAGATACCCGTGCTGGACCATACGGCCTACATGAACACCGGGTGGTCGGGGCCGTCCCCCCGGCAGGTGGCTCAGGCCATGAAGGACCGCATCGACTTGGAGCTGGAACAGGGGTCGACCACGGCCGGCGTCTACGAAACTGGCAAGGAGATTCAGGCCCAGGCGCGAGAGGCCGCGGCCCGTGTCTTCAACGCATCGGTGGATGAGGTGCTGGTCACCCGCAACACCACCGAAGGCATCAATATCGTCCTCAGCGGGCTCGACTGGAACCAAGGTGACGAGATCGTCACCTGCAACTTGGAGCACGGTTCGGTAGTCGTACCCAGTCAGTATCTCGGTCAGCGCTACGGTGTGGTGGTCAAGGTGGTGGACCTGGACCCCCACGACCCCAGAGAGACGATCTTGGCCAAGATAGAAGCCGCGTTCACGCCAAAGACACGCATGGTCTTCATCAGCCACGTTGAGTACTCCACCGGGCTTCGGATGCCGGCCGAAGAGATCAGACAACTGACCAAAAACCGGGGGATCTTATTCATGCTGGACGGCGCGCAAAGCGGCGGCCACATCGCCTTGGACATGGCCAGCTCCGGGTTCGATTTTTACTCTATCCCAGGCCAAAAGTGGCTGCTGGGCTACGAAGGCACCGGGGCCCTATTCATACGCAAGGACCACCTGGAGCGCATCCACCCGGCGCACACCGGAGGCCGGGGTGTGGTTTCGCCGATGGACGTGCACAACTTCCAACCCGTCCCCGATACCATGGAGAAGTTCTTGGGTGGCTCCTCCAGCGTTCCGTTGCAGGCCGCTTTCCTGGAGGCGGTCAAGTTCGTAGAAGAGAGCGGCATCAAGAACATCGAAGAACGGAACCTCGACCTGGCCGACTCGGCCAAAGCCAAGCTATCGGAGATTCCGGGCGTTTCCGTAATCTCGCCATCAGAACGGCGGGACTCTTCGGGACTGGTCAGCTTCTCGGTGGAGGGCCAGACGCCGGTGTCGGTGGTTAGCAAACTGTGGGAGGACCACCATATCGTGGTGCGGCAGGTCAATTATCCCGCTGCAGTCCGTGTCTCACTCCATTTCTTCAACACCGAGCAGGAAGTGGAACTCCTGGCAGGTGGCGTTCGAGAACTGGTCTAACGGCCCCCGGCGCCTTCTCTCCTCATCTAACTGCGAGCCAACCCCGGCCCAACCAAGCGCCAGCCACGGGCCAACTACGCATTGAAGCCAAACCATCCCTGCGTCTGCTCAAATAGCCATGTTTGCTGGGCCATTTGAGGCGATTTTGAAGTCCATAAGGCCCTATTTGGCGGCCACTGATTAAGAGAACATGTCATTGGAATCTTGGGAGGAGGATTGGAACATGTACACAAAGATACTGGTACCCCTGGACGGCTCCAAGACGGCAGAAACGATCTTGCCGAACGTGATGAGACTGGCCCGCGAGTCAACATCCAAAGTGGTACTGCTCACAGTTGACGCTCCAGGTTTGGATTCTAAGAAGGCCGGACCGTCATGGAGCCACATGGGCGACGCCCTGGCCACGCTGGAGCGCCCCGACGCGCAAATGAAAGCCTACATGGACAGCGCCGCCAGCATGTTGGCGGGAATGGGGGTCGAGGCTACAACCGTTACGGTAGCCGGTGAGGCCGCGGAAGAGATACTGATCTATGCTACGGACAACGGCTGCGATCTGATCGCCATGTCAACCCGCGGCCGCTCTGCTCTGAAGCGGGGGCTGATGGGGAGTGTCACCGACGCAGTGGTCCGCGCGTCCGATGTGCCAGTGCTGGCGGTGGGCCCCAAGAGCGTTGAGGGCAAGGACTTGGACGGCTCCATCCGAAGTATCGCCGTTCCGCTGGACGGCTCGGATATGGCTGAGACGGTGCTGCCGCACGTGGAGAAGCTGGCAAATCTGTTGTCTCTGGATGTGTTCTTGCTGCGGGTGGTGCGGATGGTCCCGTGGGCCTACGGCGCACACGAAAGGGTGCCGATGGACACCACAAACATCGAAGCTGCCTTGGAGCTTGAAGCCAAGGAATACCTGGCCACCGTCGCGGACCGGTTCACGGCCAAAGGCATCACGTGCCGCACAGAGGTCCTGCACGGGGTGCCCTGGGACAAGATCGTGAACTTCTCTACGACGACCAACGACATGATGGTGGCCATCTCCACTCATGGCCGGTCGGGCATCACGAGATTTGTCCTGGGTAGCGTGGCCGACATGCTAATCAGGTCACTGGAGACGCCGGTACTGGTAGTGCGGCCTCTCTAGTTCCCAAGTACGGCCCCGGGCCAAGCTCCGCGGAGTTTAAGACCGTTCTTGCTCCGTCTGCGAAAAGGAGCCGGCCCGGGGCAGGGTCGGAACAATATGTGACTCATGGCCCACGAAATGGGTGACGGTTGGCCCTGACCGCTGGCGGCCAACGCCGATAGAGTGGTCAATCAATCAGAATTTCTGGGTTGGGCGCCAATCTGGGACCCGCGTAGTTCCGGGAATGGCGCTTAGTCGAGGCGCTGGACTGCATCGTCTTTCCTCCCAAGGACTGGGTGCAGAGCGGCGCCCGTGGACCGGAGGCTTCACCGCCGAGGGTATTGGTGAAGCCTCCGGTCCTTTTTGTTTCTAGCCCAAGTTTGGTGAACAATGCTTGCCGGGCTCACCCGCTATCGTGGACAAACATTCACGGCCGGGGTTAACATCAATTCTACCTTGAGCGCCAGGATATACGCCGGTCTCAAGGTTTTCAGAACGATGCTTGGAGGTTCGCCCGGCATCGACGACTCTGAAAGAGAAGCAATCTTTTTCCTCGCAGATATTTCCGGTCACACCAAGTTTATATTTGCCACCGAGAAAGAAGTCTCCCATAGCCAGATGGGGATCAGGGAGATCATCACGTCGCTTATGAACCGCGTCGTCACTCCTTTACAACTGGTGAGGATCGAGGGAGACGCGATCTTTCCCTACGTTTTGAAGGACACCCTTGAGCATCCATGTGGAAAAGTGTCCAAGACTTTGGCGAGCGATATGGCAGCTTTCTTCCAAGTTTTCTCCCATGAGTTGTCAGAGTTGATGGTTCACAAGGTCTGCAATTGCAACGCCTGCGTCCACATCGAGCAATTGAAACTGAAGGTTGTCGCCCGCAGTGGCACGGCCGCTTTCTACCAACTGGGAGACCATCAGGAGCTCACTGGCACCAGTCCCATAGTGATTCACCGGCTGATGAAAAATTCCGTTCAAGCCACCGAATACATGCTGTTCACCGAGTCGGCTTACCGGGACATCGCTCCTACTGATTGGGAAGTGGAGGAGGGCGAAGAAGACCACGACGACACCGGCAATATCAAGACGTTTCTGCACTATCCGCTGGAGCCTGAAACTTTCGTTCTATCTTCTGACTCCAAGCCACCAGCCGTTCTCATAGATACGCTGCGCAGCGAAGTTTCCAGGGAATATTGCCAAGTGGCGCAGAACCCGGAATTGGGCTTCCATTTCCACACCGGCAGGCGTCTCACGGCACTGCTGGAGTACCGGAACCATTGGCTTGATGGTCTGCCTGAAGAGACCACAGAGTCCTTTGCCGGGACTGGAAATCCCTTCTTATTGGGCGATATCTGTCCGGACGAAAGTGGTTGACGCCGGAAGCGGGACCATCGGCATCGATATGACTCAGGAAATGGTCGACAAAGCCACAAAAACGCCCAAGCCACAAGTTTTGAGAACGGCACTTTTCAGCAGGGAATTTTCGAGGAACCGCCTGTGTAAGATTGGTGGGCCGACTTTGTCATCTCCAACGGGGCAATCAACTTGGCACCGGGCAAAAGCGAGGTATTCAAGGAATTCGACCGCGTATTGAACCCCGGAGGGCGCATGCAGATAGCCGATATCCTAGTCGACAAACCGATACCGGAAAGCGCGAAGAGAAACATAGACCTTTGGAATGGTTGAATCGCCGGCGCTCTGCTGGAAGCATAGCTAGCGGTTGAGCTTTCAAAAGCCGGGTTCGAGGACTTGGAGATTGTTTGGCGCTGCGATATCCATCGAGACGCCCCCAAAAACGGATGCCTTGGACTTTGGAGTCATGGGCATCTCATACCGGGCAACAAAATCGGAGACTATTTAGCGGCAAAGCCGATTCAGGCTAGCGGCGAGGCCAGATCACGATTGGAGGGCGCCGGGCGGGTAGTGCTCCAGCCACCAGCGGGCGATCTCGTTGCGGCGGGCGAACCAAACGCCGGGAAAGTCCTTGGTGTAGTTCAGAAACTTTTCCACGGCCCTGGACCGGGCGGGGCGGCCGCCGATGCGGCAGTGCAGTCCCACTGACATCATCTTGGGGTGGGTCTCGCCCTCTTCGTACAGGCAATCAAAGGTTTCTTGCAGGTACTCGTAGAAGTCGTTGATGCTGACGAGCCCACCGCGCCAGAACCGGGCGTCGTTGGTCTCCATGCTATAGGGCACCACCAGCCAGGGCTTGCCTCGCGCCTCCGTGTAATAGGGCAGGTCGTCGTTCAGGCCGGCGCTGTCGTAGATGAACCCTCCATCATCAACAACCAAGTTTCTGGTGTTCAGGCTGGGACCGTAGCGAGTGAACCAGCCCACGGGCCGCTCCCCGGTGGTCTGCTCTAATGAGGCTACGGTCTTGGCGATGGCCTCCCTCTCGGCATCGATGTCTTTCAGGTGATATTCCTCCCACCGGTAGCCGTGACCGCAGACCTCGTGTCCCTGGGCGGTGATCTCTTTGGCAACTTCCGGGTTGCGCTCCAGGGCCAGGGCGCACGAGAAGAAAGTCGAGTTGACCCCGTGGCGCTTGAACATGTCAAGCAGACGCCACACGCCCACACGGCTGCCGTACTCAAAGAACGATTCGTTGTTCAGGTCCCGGTCTTGAGGCGGGATCGGCGAAGGAACTTCCCCGTTGGTCTCGTGGTGGGCGTCGCCGTCCAGTGTCGAATACTCGGCCCCTTCCTCGTAGTTGACGACCAGAGACACGGCGATGCGGGCGCCGCCGGGCCACTCTATCTGGGGCACGTTCTTCCCGTAACCGATGAGATCGCGCTGCATGGGTGATCCTCCTATCTATCCTCCCCGTTGACTCTCGGGGTCCAAAAACAGGGCCATTATATATCCAGCCTGCGTCTGCGCCCTATGCTAGAATCGGAAACGACTTCAGACGAGCCTAGTAAAGGGCAAGAAATGTCAGAACCCATCGCGCCAGACTTGGTATACCATCTCAAAACTACCGGAGACCCGGCCCTGTCCCCAGATGGGGCGTTGCTGGCCTACACTTTGGGTTGGGTTGACGGCGAGAGTCTTAATGCCCGCTCTCAGATAATCGTCTTGGACCTAAGAAACGGGTCGTCCAAAAAGTTCACCCAAGGCGAGAAGGACTCTGCGCCGAAATACTCTCCCGACGGCCGTACATTGGCGTTCTTACACGCGGTCGAGGGCAGCCGCCCCCAGATATGGGTCGCGGGAGCAGACGGAGGAGAGCCCAGGCAGCTGACCGACCTGGCCAAAGGTGTGTCAGATTACGCATGGTCGCCCGACGGCAAAAAGTTGGGCGTCTGTGCCGATGTCGATCCGGAAGCTGATCCGGACACGTCTGAGCCAGACGAAGTACCCCAGGTTACCGTGGTAAATCGCGTGCGTTATCGCTACGACACTTTGGGCTGGCGTGGCGACTCCCACTTTCATATTTTCGTGGTTGATGTGGAAACTTCGGCGTGCCGGAAGTTGACCAGCGGCGATTGGGATGACACCGCTCCGGTGTGGTCTCCTGATGGCTCTCAGATCGCCTTTATCTCGGGACGCGGCGACGACCGGGATTTCATGGCCTTGAGTGAGGCGTACTCCGTGCCGGCATCGGGTGGAGAAGCCAAGTTGATGTCGGAGGGGCTGTTCAGCGTGGGAGCCCTAACGTGGTCTCCAGACGGACGGCAACTGGCTGTGGTTGGCTCTGACGGTCCAGAGGGCATGGTGTTGTGGCAGGGGTGGCTGTACGTGTTAGAAGACAGAAAAGAACCCCACAAACTAACCGACGACACCAT
>CEQE01101543.1_pt1 | contig 19742 bp, 15 predicted proteins | sample 356201 | NCBI WGS metagenome assembly CEQE01 (sample SAMEA2619970, study PRJEB7988) | marine metagenome | biome: marine biome (ENVO:00000447); feature: mesopelagic zone (ENVO:00000213) & marine oxygen minimum zone (ENVO:01000065); material: "saline water (ENVO:00002010), including plankton...
TTTATGCGGAAAAAATGTAGGTGGATGCAAATAGTCGTCTTTAACCCTGCCCAGTAGCGGGGTTTTTTTGTTTGTAAAAGAGACACCCACATTGTTAGGTGATTTTTTGTAAGTTTATAAAAATTATTGAGGTATATATAATGGCAATAACTGATTTACGCATGGCATGGGACAAGCACCAAGAAATGTTCGGTAAAAAACCTCCAGTGTTCGGATATGAGGACGAGGAAATTTTACCAGCAATAAATAAAGCTATAGAATAGATTTCAAGCAAATTCTTTAATAATCACAGACGAATTGTATTAACTTCCCGGCACTTTTGAAGACTGATTTTTGGTGTGTGCCCACCGAAAACTTTTGAGACAAAAATAATAGACACTGTTCATTGATTAAGCACATTCAATCTATCGGCTCGCCAGTCCATTCAGCAACCGCTGTTAATTTCATCATACCCAAAATAAGAAAGATCTTTTATGTCTGAATTAAGAGACGTTGTAATTGTATCCGCCAAGCGTACGCCCGTTGGCGCATTTCAGGGTGCACTGTCTTCAGTACCAGCACCCCAATTGGGTGCCACCGCCATCAAAGCTGTTCTGGTTGAAACAAAAGTTGATCCCGCCTCCATAGATGAAGTGATCATGGGAAATGTCCTTTCTGCAGGACAAGGCCAAGCGCCGGCGCGGCAGGCAGCATTGGGGGCAGGACTACCCGATGCTGTTGAATGTCTCACTATCAACAAAATGTGCGGTTCAGGATTAAAGGCCGTCATGCTGGGGACACAGGCCATTCAGACAGGAGATGCTGATATTGTAATTGCCGGCGGTATGGAGAACATGACCCAGGCGCCATACCTGCTTCCGAAAGGTCGGGACGGCCATCGTTTGGGCCACGGTCAGGTAATTGATTCTATGATTAAGGACGGGCTCTGGGATGCTTACAACGATAAGCACATGGGCAATTGCGCCGAAATGTGCGCTGTAGAAAAAAATTATACCCGCGAAAAGCAGGATTCTTTTGCCAAGAAGTCCTATACCCGTGCCCAGAATGCCCAGAAGAATGGGGCCTTTTCAGATGAAATTGTGCCTGTTTATGTTCCCCAGCGGAAAGGTGATCCACTACTGGTTGATAAAGATGAAGAACCGGGCCGGGCCAATTTTGATAAAATGATTACCCTCCGTCCTGCATTTGAAAAAGTGGGGACCATCACCGCCGCTAATGCGTCCAAGATAAATGACGGCGCCGCGGCGGTCATGGTTATGTCCGCTGAAAAAGGGAAAGAATTGGGCCTCACCCCATTGGTGACCATCATAGCCCAAGCTTCCGCCGCCCACGAACCGGAATGGTTTACCACGGCGCCTATGAAGGCCATTTCAAAAGTATTGGATAAAGCGGGACTTACGGCAGGAGAAATTGACCTGTGGGAGATCAATGAAGCCTTCGCGCCCGTCGCCATGGCGCCCATCGATGAATTTAAATTAGACAAGGAAAAAGTAAATGTGAACGGAGGTGCAATCGCCATTGGTCATCCCATCGGCGGCAGTGGTGCACGGATACTCACTACATTGATCCATGCCATGAAAAACAGGAATTTTCACACCGGTTTAGCCACCCTTTGCATCGGCGGCGGCGAAGCATCTGCAATGGTCATTACAAGATAGAAAATGGATTTTAATTTAACAGAAGAACAACTACTCATCCAAAAAACCGCCCGGGAGTTTGCCAATGATCAACTGCGTCCCGGCGTGATTGAGCGAGATGAAAAGGCGGAATTCCCGGCTGAGCAGGTGAAGATGATGGGCGAACTCGGTTTCATGGGCATGATGATCCCGGAAGCCTACAGCGGTGCCGGATTGGATACCATTTCTTATTGTCTTGCTATGGAGGAGATTGCGAAAGTGGACGCATCCGCCGCAGTAATCATGTCTGTCAACAATTCTTTGGTCTGCCAGCTTTTATATCAATTCGGCAGCGAAAACCAGAAACAAAAATATTTAACCAAGCTCGCTAGCGGCCAATTGCTAGGGGCTTTTTCCCTTTCCGAACCTCAATCAGGTTCCGATGCCAGCAATATGCGCACCTTCGCCAAGCAGGATGGGGATCACTATGTGATCAATGGGACAAAGAATTGGGTAACAAACGGAATCTCTTCTGATGTGGTATTGTTAATGTGCCTTACAGAAAAGGGCATCGGCCATAAAGGCATTTCCATTTTTATTGTTGAAAAGGGCTTTGAAGAATTTTCTACCGGGAAAAAAGAAAATAAACTAGGCATCCGCGGTTCCGATACTTGCGAACTTTATTTTGAAGATTGCAAAGTCCCGGTTGAAAATAGATTGGGCGATGAAGGTGGCGGATTTAAAATTGCATTGGGTACCTTGGACGGAGGCCGGATCGGCGTAGCCACACAGGCTTTGGGAATAGCAGCTGAATCGCTGGCCCGGTCCGTGGAATATGCCAATGAACGAAAACAGTTCGGCACCGCGATTGGGAACTTCGGATCAATTCAGACCAAATTAGCCCAAATGGCTATCCACGTGGATGCGGCACGGTTATTGATCTACCGTGCGGCGCGGTTAAAAGATGAGGACAAGCCATTCGCAAAAGAAGCGGCCATGGCAAAAAACTTTGCATCCAAAGTGGCTATGGATGCTTCCACCCAGTGTGTGCAAATATTTGGTGGATATGGTTATATTCGAGAAACGGGCGTTGAACGCTTGATGCGGGACGCCAAGATTACACAAATTTATGAAGGGACGTCCGAGATCCAGGAATTGGTCATCGCCCGGGCGCTCTTAGCCGGGAAGTAAAACTTGTGAATAAACAAAATATAGACTGGGATAATTTAGGCTTCAGCGTCTATCCTACCCGGAGCATGTGGCAAGGTACCTGCCCGGCTAAAGGGGAATGGAATGGGGGAGGGTTGGTGCCCTACGGGAATATTGAAATCTCTCCTGTGGCCGGTGTTCTGAACTATGGCCAGGGCGTTTTTGAAGGCCTAAAAGCTTATCATTCAGCTAAGGACCGTGTCGTACTTTTTCGTCCTGAAATGAATGCCCAACGAATAGTCGGATCTACAAATAGACTATGCATACCTGAAATTCCACCAGATTATTTTTTGAATGCGGTTAAACAAGTAGTTCAGGATAATTTAGATTTTGTTCCGCCCTATGGTAAAGGAGAGTTATATATCCGGCCTGTTGTTTGGGGAACAGCGCCGACACTTGGGGTAGCCCCCGCCAGGGAATACACATTTATTGTTTATACCGCTCCGGTGGGTCCTTATTTTAAAGGCAATAAAAAACCACTGAACCTGATCGCTTCGGAATCCTACCACCGGACGGCGCCTAAAGGAATCGGCAATGTGAAAGCGATAGGCAATTATTCCGCCTCTCTTCAGCCAGTGGTGGAAGCAAAAGCGGGTGGCTTTGATGAAGTCCTGTATCTCAAAGCCGATGACGAACGAATCGTGGAAGAAGTGGGATCAGCAAATATATTTATGCGCCAGGGGAATAAATTAGTTACGCCAAAGCTGGGCGGTTCCATCCTCCCGGGGGTGACACGAAATTCTATTTTAATATTAGCCGAAGATAAATTGGGCCTGGATGTGGTTGAGGGAGATCTCCTCCTTGAAGACCTTTTTTCTGCCGATGAAGTTTTTTGCACCGGGACAGCCGTGGTGGTCACATCGGTGGGCCAGATTTCCTATCACGGGGAGACCCATACCATCCAAGATGGGGAAATGGGTGAAGCTGCCACAGAACTCAGGCAAATATTGGTGGGTATCCAGCGGGAAGAAATTGAAGACCCCTACGGTTGGGTAACGCCTGTATCTTCATAATTAAAAGAGAGATCTTATGCAGTCAGTATTTGAAGCCATGAATGCCAAAGACCACGAACAGGTGGTGGTGTGCAATGACCCTGACACTGGGTTAAAGGCCATCATTGCCATCCACGATACAACCATCGGCCCGGCCCTGGGCGGATGCCGTATGTGGAATTATGAAAGTGAAGATGACGCCCTGACGGATGTACTGCGCCTCTCCCGGGGGATGAGTTATAAAGCGGCCATTGCCAGTTTGAATTTGGGCGGGGGTAAGGCTGTAATTATTGGGGATGCAAAAAAGCAGAAAACAGAAATTTTATTTCGTTCTTTCGGCCGCTTTGTAGAAGGTCTCAACGGGAGATATATCACGGCGGAAGATGTGGGTACGACGGTTACTGATATGGAATGGGTACGGATGGAGACCCAGTATGTGACGGGCATTTCTCGGGCGCTAGGTGGCAGCGGGGATCCTTCCCCGGTAACAGGCTTTGGCGCCTTCGTGGGGTTAAAAGCAGCGGTTAAAAAGCAGATGGGCAGGGATAGTATTTCTGGACTTAAAGTGGCGGTGCAGGGCGTGGGTCATGTGGGATTTCATCTGGTGAAACATCTTTCTGAAGAAGGTGCCAAAGTTTTTATAACAGATATTGTTGATGAAAATATTAAACGAGTGGTGAATGAATTTGGATCGGAAGCTGTCGGCCCCGATGATATTTATGACTTGGATGTGGATATCTATGCCCCCTGCGCGTTGGGCGCCACCCTGAATGATGAAACCATTCCAAACCTGAAATGCAGTATCGTGGCCGGTGCTGCCAATAACCAGTTAAAAGTGGAATCGGAACACGGGCAAATGCTTAAGGACCGGGGCATTCTTTATGCACCGGATTATGCGGTTAATGCCGGTGGTTTGATCAATGTAGCCAACGAAATTGAAGGCTATAACCGAGAGCGTGCTTTCAGCCAGGCGGAAGGGATCTACGATATTCTGCTCACTATTTTTAAACTGGCGAATAAAGAAAATATTCCCACCCACAAAGCAGCCAATATGGTGGCTGAAAAACGGATGGAAGATATTTCGAAACTGAAAAACTTCTACCTGCCAAAAAAGAATTTTATGGGGAAACGTGATAACAACGGGTAATTACCATCCTCGTCGAGCAGGACGTGAAGCTGTTCTGCAGGCCCTTTATGCCTATGAAATAACCGGGGAAGACCGCTCCAAAATTCTGCAGGATGCATTGGATCGCAGGCCTTACGATGAGAAAACGCAAAAATTCATTTCCAGCCTGTTTGATTCAGCCATGGATCACAAGGATTGGTGTGAGGAAAAAATTAAAAAACGCTTGAATAATTGGGAGTTCGACCGGGTGGCGTTATTGGATCGGCTCCTTTTAGTCACCGCAATCAGTGAAATTTATTTCATTGATGATGTACCTCCAAAAGTATCTATAAGTGAGGCGATTGAAATCGCGAAACAATATAGTACAGAAGACAGTTCCAGTTTTGTAAATGGTGTATTGGATAACGTATATAAATCAATGGAAAAAGAAGTCCAGGAAAATAATTGATGCTGCAAAATGTGATTAAGAAAGTTTTTGGTACCCGCTCGAACCGGGAGATGAAGCAGCTTATTCCGCTGGTGGATCAGATTAACCAACTGGCGGAAAATTTGGTTTCCAGGTCCGATGAAGATTTAAGGGCGAGAACGGAGGAATTAAAGGCATCCGTTGTTGTAGCTAGGGAATCAGCGGAAAAGAAGGCAGCCAATGAAATCAGTGATAAGGATGAAGCCAATAAATTCATTCTTACGGCGGAGCACGAAAAACTGGAAGAGATCCTGCCGGAAGCTTTCGCCATGGTAAAAGAAACCTGCCGCCGTATGTGCGGGACCAGTTGGAAGGTTGTTGGCCGCGAATTGGATTGGGAAATGGTGCCTTATGATGTTCAGGTTTTAGGCGGTGTCATATTACACCGTGGTAATGTAGCTGAAATGAAAACAGGTGAAGGAAAAACACTTGTGGCTGCATTTCCGATTTATCTCAATGCACTCACCGGCCGCGGGGTTCACCTCATTACGGTGAATGATTACTTGGCCCAGCGCGACGCCGAATGGATGGGCGAAATCTATCGCCGTCTAGGTCTCACTGTTGGGTTTATCCTCAACAACATGACCCCCGACCAACGCCGTGAAAACTATAATTGTGACATCACTTATGGTACTAACAATGAGTTTGGTTTTGATTATCTGCGGGATAATATGTCTCTGCAAAAAACAGACCAGGTTCAGCGAGGCCATGCCTACGCCATTGTGGATGAAGTTGACTCGGTCCTGATTGACGAAGCCAGAACACCGCTGATCATCTCCGGGGCTGTGGATGCACCGGTGGATACATCTTTCAGGGATTTACGTCCCTTGGTGCAAAACCTGGTGAGACAGCAAAACAGCCTCATATCCAAAATTGTATCAGAAGGTGAAGCCCTCATGAATGAAGGGAAGGATCGGGATGCGGGGTATAAATTGCTCCAGGCTTTGCGGGGAATGCCTAAACACCCGAAAGTGATGAAAATTTTCCAGGAAGGGGGAACCAAGAAACTGGCTCACCAGGTTGAATCCGAATTCATGCGGGATAAGAAACTCCATGAAGTGGATGAAGATTTGTTCTTCAGTATTGATGAGAAAACGCATGTTATAGATATTACAGAAAAAGGCCGCAATACATTAGCCCCCGATAATCCTGAAACATTTGTTATTCCTGATTTGGGTGAAATGCTCCACGATATTGATGAAAATGAATCGCTCCCAAAACTGGAAAAAGACCAGGAAAAAGATAAGGCCCACCAGATCCATGCTGATCGTTCCGGGTGGATTCATAATATGACCCAGTTGCTCCGGGCCTATACACTTTATGAAAAAGACGTGGAATACGTGGTCCAGGACGGCAGGGTTCAGATCGTGGATGAATTTACGGGGCGTGTTCTTGCTGGACGTCGTTACAGTGACGGGCTCCACCAGGCCCTGGAAGCAAAAGAAAATGTGACTGTTGAGCGCGAAACCCAGACATTGGCCACCATCACGATACAGAATTATTTCCGCATGTATGATAAACTGGCGGGGATGACGGGAACGGCTCAGACAGAAGCTGAAGAATTCGGATCCATTTATAATTTAGACGTGGTGGTGATTCCAACCCATCGCCCGGTTGTCCGGGATGACCGGGAAGATCTTATCTATAAAACTACCCGTGAAAAATATAACGCGGTCATTGATGAAATTGCATCCTGCCATCATAAAGGTCAGCCGACTTTGGTGGGTACCATCTCGGTGGAAGCATCAGAATTACTGTCCCGCATGCTGAAACGGCGGGGCATTCCCCACAATGTATTAAATGCCAAGCAGCACCAGAGTGAAGCGGAAATTGTGGCCCGGGCGGGACAAAGAGGTGCCGCCACCATCGCCACCAACATGGCCGGCCGCGGTACAGACATTAAACTGGGTGAGGGCATGAAAGGATTGGGCGGTCTTCATATTATCGGTACGGAGCGCCACGAATCCAGACGAATTGATCTTCAGTTGAGGGGTCGTTCCGGACGTCAGGGGGATCCTGGTTCCAGTGTATTTTATTTATCCTTGGAGGACGACCTGATGCGACTGTTCAACAGCGAACGGATTGCCAGCATTATGGATCGTTTGGGGGCGGAAGAAGGGGAGGTCATCACGGCCAAAATGGTAACCCGCGCTATCGAAAATGCCCAGAAAAAAGTGGAACAGAGAAACTTTGGAATCAGAAAACATTTGCTGGAGTATGATGATGTAATGAATCAACAGCGGCAAGTGGTCTATGATCTTCGGAAGCAGGCTTTGAATGATGAGGATATTACCGAAGCGGTTGATGATATGGTAGACGATTATGTGGACGATGAATTGGCCCGCATGGAGGAATCGAGTCCCCAGGATTGGGATTGGGAAAACCTGAAACAAAACCTGTCTTCCCATATGCTTGTGGATGCGAATCTTGAATCTGTCCAGGAACAATCCGTAAAAAAAGATATCACCCTTGAAGATGTACGAAACTTTATATTGAAACAGGCCAAGGAAGTATATGAAACAAGAGAGTCATTACTTCCGCCGGAAGTAATGCGCGGATTTGAAAAATTTGTTGTGCTTCGAACAATTGATGAAAAATGGAAGGATCATCTCTATGCCATGGATCAACTCCGGGAGGGGATTAATCTTCGGGCCTATGGCCAAAAGAATCCATTATTGGAATACAAAGCCGAGGGATTCCAGATGTTTCAACAGATGATGGCCGACACAACCGAAGCGACCATACAACGGTTATATCGTACTCAGATCCAGGGGATGGAGGCGGCGCCGGAAATGCCGGTGAAGAGAGATCGAAATGTGATTGCACAGCATGATGAATCAACCGGAATGGGATTCACCGGACCGTCTATGCAGGAACAGGCCGCCGCTTCTTCCGGAGCACCGAAACAGCCTATCCATGTAGAGGAGAAAATTGGCCGGAATGAAAAAATAAGATTGGTCAGCCCCAGTGGGAAACAGGTGGAAGTAAAGTTCAAAAAACTTCAGCAATACTTAAATCAGGGTTACACGCAGGTATAGGTATGGGAAATAAAAAGGATTGGGGATTTTCAACAAAAGCAATCCACGGAGGAAATGAACCGGATAAGGAGGAAGGGTCAGTCTCTCCTCCGATTCATCTTACATCAACCTTTAAACAGGATGGGGTTGGGAAAAATAGAGGTCACGAATATTCAAGAGTATCGAACCCGACCCGTGCACGGTTAGAGGCAAATCTGGCAGCACTGGATGGGGCAAAACACGCTGTTTGTTTCAGTACGGGTATGGCGGCAACTACAGCTCTGTTCCAATTATTTGATGCAGGCGATCATATTCTCATATCTCGAAATACCTATGGGGGGACCTATCGTATGTCTATGAATGTGCTCAAACGGCAAGAAATGGCGTTCGAGTGGATCGATACACGAGATTCGCAGAATGTAGCTGACCACATTCGCCCCAATACAAAATTGGTTCATGTGGAAACACCCACCAACCCCCTTTTAGAATTATGCGATCTGGAAGCCACAGCATCTGTGTGTAAGCAAAAGGGTGTTCTGTTGAGTGTCGATAATTCATTCATGAGCCCCTATGGCCAAAGACCCTTGGCGTTGGGAGCAGATGTGGTGATGCAAAGTTCCACCAAATCCTTATCAGGCCATTCAGATATTCTAGGTGGCGTATTAACAACCAACAGTGATGATTTGGATGAGCGGCTTCGGTTTATGCTGAAGGCAACGGGTGGTGTACCCAGTCCATTTGATAATTGGATACTGTTGCGTTCTACCAAAACATTGGGATTACGGTATCAAAAATCTTCGGATAATGCCAATGAATTAGCTTGGTGGTTGGCAAAGCAAAAAAGTTTAGTCCGCGTACTTTATCCCGGACTAAAAGACCATCCTCAAAACGAAATTGCGGTTAAACAGCAGCGTACACCAAATGGTGAAGTGATCTTTGGGAATATGATTTCCATTGATGTGGGGACGATGGAAACGCGGGATCATTTTATTGAAAAACTGGAATTGTTCACGCTGGCAGAAAGTTTAGGCGGTGTGGAGAGTCTTATTTGTGTGCCATACAATATGACCCACGCCGCACTACCAGAAAAAACCAAACTTGAGTTAGGCATTACCGAGACCTTAATTCGGTTATCAGTGGGGATTGAAGACGTGGTTGATTTGAAGGCCGATCTTCGGAATGCATTAAATAAATAATGCACTTTATCTATTTCAATAATCTGACTTGAAACAGTAATTTCCCCGGCTTTTTAATAGTGTAAAAGCAACCATGCCGCGGTGGTGGAATTGGTAGACACGCTGGTTTTAGGAACCAGTATCGCAAGATGTGAAGGTTCGAGTCCTTTCCGCGGCACAGAGTACTAGAAATTTTAGTGGAGAACCAAAACAATACTGATCAACTGCCAGAAAAGAAATCCGCCCTTCGGGTGGTTGTCCATAGCTTCTTTGTCGTACCGTTTATAATTGCCATTTTTGCTGTATTAATCTTTTTGGTGGTTCGCATTATGACCGCCGAAACCAACACTGCCCAAGACTACCTTGAAGATGTAAAAATCGGTGGTACGACAAAACGCTGGCAGGGGGCATTTGAATTATCCAAAATTTTATCCAACCCCGCATTGGTACCAAAAGATGATCGTTTTGTTTCTGAAATGATCTCTGCTTTTGAATATGCAGCTAACGACCGGGATGTGCGCGTAAAACAATATTTAGCTGTGGCAATGGGTGCCACCGGTGATGTTCGGTATGCTTCTACACTGATTGAATCATTGAAGAGTCCTGAACCTGATTTAATTAAAGCAGGGGCCTATGCCTTGGGAAATATTGGAGATCCATCTGCTGTAAATCCTTTACTTAATCTGCTCGATAGTGGGGATCCGAAGGTGCGTTTACAGGCTGTGATCAGCCTGGGAAAAATTGGGGATGCTTCAGCCATTCCTGCCTTAAAGGAAATGTTGGCTGATCCTGAAGTGAATGTTCGCTGGGATGCGGCCATAGCATTGGCCAAGCAAAAAGATCGTACTGGAATAAGAATTTTATTGGACCTGTTAGATAGAAAATATTTAGATTCATTTCCTAATATAGATGAAACGGAGCAAGTACAGGCCATGATGGTGGTCATCCAAGTTGCCCATTTCGTTCAAGATATAGCATTGAAAGAATCCTTAGAGACTCTTCGGGATAGCGATTCGAATTTGAAGATTCGAGAAGCAGCCCGTGTTGCATTAACACAATTCGAATAAAGGTTATTTATGCCTAAGGCAACCGAAAAAAAGACGGCCACCATTGCGCCATCAAGTCCGCCCCCAGCAGCGTTGGGACAAGCTGATGATGGCTCTGGTGTAAATCGTCGTTCATTTTTTTCCTGGTTATCTATCGGCTGGCTGGCTTTTATTGCGGCCACTGGTGGTTTCTTTACCATGATGCTCCGATTTTTTTTCCCAAATGTTTTATTTGAGCCAGTACAGACATTTCGTGCAGGCTATCCGGATGAATACCAGGTGGGAGAAGTAGACCTTCGATGGAAAGGGGAATACGGCGTGTGGATCGTTCGAAACGATGAAGGTATTTATGCCCTTTCTACCGTATGCACACATTTAGGGTGCACCCCAAACTGGCTTGCCACCGAACAGAAATTTAAATGTCCATGCCACGGATCTGGATTTAGAAAAACGGGTATCAACTATGAAGGGCCCGCCCCCCGGCCTTTAGAACGGTTTAGAATTACCCTGTCTGATGATGGTCAAATCATCGTGGATAAAACAAAAAAATATCAACAGGAAAAAGGCCAATGGGGTGACTCGGAAGCCTTCCTGAAAGTGTAAGAGAAACCTATGGCTGAAAAAAAAAGTTTGCTCAAACGGTTAGCTGAAGGACAAGTTTGGACGTCCATATTCCGTGGTGGCGGTGTGCCGAAATCCCGTCGTCAACGGATGATGGTTGTATTGAATTCTGTATTTTTACACCTCCACCCGGTTCGGTTACCTAAACATGCGGTTAAGCTAAAATACACATGGTGTATGGGTGGTCTTTCATTTTTTCTCTTTTTGATTCTCACCATTTCAGGCATCCTGTTAATGTTCTATTATAGACCTACCATTGAGTATGCTTATACTGATATTATTGATTTGACGGAGCAGGTACCGTTTGGTATTATGAGGGAAATTCACCGGTGGGGTGCTCACGCTATGGTGATTACAGTTTGGCTTCACATGTTCCGTGTCTTTATGACTGGTTCTTATAAACCACCAAGAGAATTCAATTGGGCCATCGGTGTCGTTCTTTTACTTTTGACTTTATTATTAAGTTTTACAGGCTATCTGCTTCCTTGGGACCAATTGGCAATTTGGGCCATCACTGTTGGGTCAAATATGGCTCGCGCGACACCCTTTTTAGGAAGCGAAGGGCCTGGTGCGGCAATGCTTGCTATTGGGGATATCAACTTTGTGACGGTAGCCAGTGATGTTCGCTTTGCCCTGATTGGGGGACGATTTTTAGGCGAAGCAACTTTGCTTCGGTTCTATGTGCTCCATTGTATTGGTTTACCTTTTGTAATCATGATCTTTATGGCGGTTCATTTTTGGCGGATTCGTAAAGACGGCGGCATTTCAACTCCGGTATAACCATGGACGGATTTAAACATTTAGTCGATACCCTTTCCAGACCAACTATCCTAGTTACGTTTACCTTTCTTATCTTTTTCTTTATTTTTCCGCCTTCAGATTGGTTTGAGAAGTGGCACCGGCGATTGAAATTTGATGGATTGTGGAGTAAAAAATCTCTGTGGATTATTACAGCGATATTGGTTGGGTTTTTTGTTTTTGGACTGGGAGACTCAGATTTCCGGTCCATTATGTTAAAGCCGGATAATGTGCCTATTACCGGACTTATATTTTTGTTGTTTTTCTTTACATGGATCGCAATGAGTCAAGCTTATAAAAATGATGCATTACAGGAGGCTGGGTTACCGGTAGATGAACAGTATGACGCTCCAAATGATAAAGTGCTTGTTTGGCCAGATCTGGTCTATGTGGAATTAATATCCATTGTTTTGTGTTCAGCATTCATGCTGATATGGTCGATTGGACTTCCCGCCCCATTAGAGGAACCTGCAAACCCATCCGAATCACCCAACCCGGCGAAAGCACCGTGGTACTTTTTAGGCCTACAGGAAATGCTCGTTTATTTTGACCCCTGGATGGCGGGTGTGGTACTCCCTAGTTTAATTATTCTCGGATTAATGGCCATCCCCTATCTAGATAATAATTCGGAAGGGTCAGGGTATTACAGTTATAAGAATAGGAAACTTTCCATTTCAATTTTTATGTTCGGTTGGTTAATCCTCTGGAATTTGCTTATTGTAATTGGTACGGCTCTTCGAGGACCGAACTGGAACTTTTTTGGCCCATTCGAATATTGGGACAGCCATAAAGTTGAAGCATTGACGAATGTCAATCTATCCGAATTTATTTATGTGAAATGGATGAGTACTGGTTTACCGACAAGCATTTTATTCAGGGAAATCTGGGGCATATTGATTGTCCTAGGTTATTTTTTGGTCCTTCCTCCCTTATTGGCAAAGACAAAACTCAAGGGTATGTATGAACGATTAGGGGCAGCCCGATATTCCCTATTTATCGTTTTAATTTTGGCCGCATTGACATTACCTATCAAAATGTACCTCAGGTGGATGTTTAACCTGAAATACATCATTGCAATTCCAGAATATTTTTTCAATTTTTAAGCTAAGATTCAAACGGATAAATGATTAATCAACAGGAACGCTATTACAACATACTGAAGCTGAATAAGTGGTTTGCCATTTCAAGCCTATTATTCACTTTTGTCTGGCTGTTAACCTTTGCTAATGATTTTAACCGTCCCTGGAAAAAGTACCAGATCGAGTTTAGAAAATTAGAAATTGATAAAACTCGCGCTGACATTACCGCTGCAAATACCGAATTAGAGGAAAATGACTATTATGCATCATTAAAAGTGGAACTCGAAACTGCACAAAATGATGTTGAAGCGCAGCAAAGTGAAATTGATGAGATTCAAGCCAAGATTAAAAAACTTGAAGCTGAATTTTACGCCAAGAATCAAATTTACGAATTCACAAAAGCAGATATGGATGTAGCGAAGTATAATTTCGAACAAGCCCAACATGGTCATGGTGATTTAAAAACAGCGAAAAAGATATTAGATAAATTGACCTCACTTACCGTAGCAGGCAAAATTGATGCGGACGTCATTGTAGGTAAAGTTGAGTCAGCCAATAATAAATTAAAAGCTATTCAACAATCGCTGAAAGAAGCCAATGATGCCTTGTCCACCCTTTCCCGTCAAAAAGATCTTTTGGATCGGAAGCTGACAAAGATCGATCCGGAAGCAATGTCTTTTGCAAATAAAATTGCTAATGTAGTTCGAGATGTACCCGTGTTGGATTTTATTGATCCTTATTATGATGTAAAACAAGTCGTGATTAAAGACATTGAGGATGATATGATCTTCATGGGTGTGCCCAAGGTGGATCGGTGTATGACCTGTCATTTGGGTATCGATAAAAAAGGATTTGAAGAAGCCCCTCAGCCTTATACCACCCACCCTAACCTGGATTTATTTTTGGGTTCAGATTCACCACACCCCATGAATGAATATGGGTGTACCGGTTGTCATGCGGGCCGTGGTCGAGGAACAAATTTTATATCTGCATCTCACAGTCCTGATAATGCTGAAATGGGTGAACGTTGGGAAAAAGAACTGGAATGGCACCCCTTGCATCACTGGGATACACCCATGTTGCCCATGAAATATGTAGAAGCATCCTGTTTGAAATGCCATTCAGGGTCTATCCCCGTTCAAGAATCCCCCACTTTGTCGTTGGGAATGTCAATTGTTGAAAAAGGCGGTTGTTTCGGCTGTCACCAAATTGATGGATTTGAAGATGCGCCCAAGCCCGGCCCTGGATTGAGAAAAATTGCTGCAAAGACCACTAAAGATTTCTCCTATAAGTGGATATATGAACCAAGGATATTCAGAGAGAATTCTTGGATGCCCCACTTTTTTAAGCAGGTCAATAATAATGATGCTGAATCCATTAAGCGGACGGATCAAGAAATTCATTCTATCGTAGCTTTTTTGTTTAGTAGGAGTGAAAAATATTCCATGGATTCTCTGCCTAGTAAAGGAGATGCAGAAAGTGGACGGATTTTAGTGAATTCCCTTGGGTGTTTAGGATGTCACGCATCTGAAAGTGAAGATCCTGTCGAGTTCAAATCGGTCAATTCGATGCGCCGTGAACATGGTCCGAATCTTGTGAAACTTGGTTCAAAAACGACACAGCAATGGATTTATAACTGGATTCGTGATCCCCAGGGATACCACACTGCAACTAAAATGCCGGATCTCCGTCTTACAGAATCTGAAGCGGCTGATATTTCTGCTTATTTAATTGCCCAGCGTGATATAGAATTTGAAGACCAATCCGTACCTGACGTTGATGAAACAGTACTGAATGAAATTGTAAGCGATTTTTTAGGTTCTACTTTGCGAAAAGAAGAAGTGGATGCACGGTTGGCCGGTATGAACTTGGATGAAAAATTGAATTATTCCGGTGGAAAATTGATCCGTCAGTATGGCTGTTTCAGCTGCCATGATATTGATGGTTTTGAAGATGCGAAGCCAATTGGAACGCCCTTAACGACTGAAGCAAGTAGGCTGATCTCCAAATTGGATTTTGGTTATTTTCATGATGAACTACCCCATACAAAATGGGATTGGTTCCGTCAGAAGGTTGATAATCCTAGCATTTTTGATATGATTCCTCAAGAAGATCATACCTTTAAAATGAAGGTGAAAGCGCCACTAGAAAAATTGCGCATGCCTCACTTTGGATTAGATGATCAAGAATTGGATGCGATTACTACAGTGATCATGGGTTGGGTAAAAGATGAAATCCCATCCACAAAACTTCCTGCTAGAAGTGAACGAAACATGGCCATTGAATCAGGGGAGAAATTGATCCGGCAATACAACTGCCAGGGCTGCCACTCTATAGACGGGGATGGTGGTGCGATCCAGCCCACGGTTGCCTCATGGCTGAGAGAGATTGCGGACGAAGCAACTTCGGAGGACCGGGGTATTGTTTTATCATTTGCACCTCCCATGCTGGATACGGAAGGGCGGAAAGTTCAACCCGACTGGTTATTAAATTTCTTTAAGAATCCAACTATGATTCGGCCGAACTTGGCTGTGCGAATGCCCACTTATAAAATGATGTCTGATGATAATTGGAATACCATTATTAAATATTTCCAGCTGAAAGATGGTCAGACTTTATCCTATGAAAATCCCCATAAAGTAAATAAGGGTTCCGTTGCCTATAAAGCAGGTGATGTGATTGCTGATATGGGCGGCTGCCAGAATTGTCATTTTTACGGCAATCAAAAACCGCGACAGGCGGCTGTAACTTGGGGACCAAACCTGGCTTTGACAAAAGAGCGCCTGCGCCCCGAATGGCTCATTGAATGGTTTAAAGATCCGCAGGAGGTAATGCCGGGGACAAAAATGCCGGCACCTTATATTCCGATAGAAGAGCCTTTGGCTTCTGTAAAAGAATCTTGGGGTAATGATGTAGCCAAACTGCATTCTGATCCGGAAAAATTGCTTGAAGCGTTGCGAGATTATAATTGGGGAATTTCAGGACCGATTGATGTTTCCGCGATTGTAAAAGCCCATCTTGCATCAGAAGGATATGGATTTGTCATTGAAGAAGATGACGATTGGGGTGATGACGACTGGTAAAATCTAAATAAAATTGAATTAAACCCCGTTCTAGTTTTATTGGAACGGGGTTTTTAATTATATTCATATCTATTATGAAGACTCGGGCCGCTATTCTGTACGATTTAAATACCTCTTTTAAGATATCCGATGTCGATCTTCAATCGCCAAAAGAAAACGAAGTTTTAGTTAAAATGAGCGCTGTTGGTGTATGCCATAGTGATTGGCATCTGGTAACAGGTGATACTGCCCATACATTACCCTGCGTACCTGGCCACGAAGGTTGTGGTGAAATCGTTGATCTGGGATCAGGCTGTAACGGATTGAAAAATGGTCAAAAAGTCATATTGAACTGGGCTCCAAACTGCGGAGATTGTTTTTATTGTAACCATAGACGACCGAGCCTGTGCGAAGCCTATACCAAATATATATGGGATGGATTTCTTATGGATGGAACATCCCGGTTATCATCAGGGGGAGAAACATTTTACCATTATTGTGCTTTATCCTGTTTGTCAGAATATGCTGTTGTTCCCGCATCATCTTGTGTTGTAATTCCTAATGATATCCCCAGTGAGATCGGCGCATTGGTTGGATGTGCCGTGACGACAGGTGTGGGGGCCACACTCAATACGGTAAATGTATCGGTAGGTGATGCGGTGGCCATATTCGGTGCAGGTGGTGTGGGTCTAAGTATGATCATGGGTGCCGCCTATGCGGGCGCGTCCACAATTATTGCAGTGGACATCAATGAAGATAAAGCATCCATATCTTCAACAGTAGGCGCTACTGATTTTATGTTATACAACGACCAGATCGCAGAAGGAATTCGTTCCCGAACTGAAGGCCGTGGTGTGGACTATGCTTTCGAAGCGATTGGTATTCCTACTGTACAGGAGATGGCATTGGATGCGGTGCGTCCGGGGGGCACCTTGGTCTTATCCGGTATTAGCCCCATGGGTACAAAAACAAATTTTCTAGGTGCCGTTTTAACGCGCCAGGAAAAAACCGTGAAGGGATCATATTATGGTACATCGGAAACAAATAGGGATTTTTTAAAATATATTGATCTCTACCAAAAAGGAGAGTTGCCGGTTGAAAAAATGATTACCCGATATTATTCATTGGATGAAGTCAATAAAGCCTATCAGGATCTACTGGATGGTAAACCCGGGAGAGGGGTGATCCAATTATAAAAAAGCCCTCCCGAAATATTCGGGAAGGCTTTTTCAAAATATTAAATCTAAAATTAAAACTATTATTTTTTCTTTGGCCGTGTGAATTCAAAATTTACTGAAGCAGCACCATCCTTAACCGTTATACTTTGGGTAAGTACTTTATTTTTAAACTTCTCTTGCCAAGCCACAATTTCGTAAGTCCCATCAGGTACATTTGGAATACTAAATCTACCATCAGAGCCTGTGACTGCAAAGTATGGATGATCAAAAACTTGTGTATAGTTTTTCATCCATGGATGAACATCGCATTTAATCACAAAAACATCTTCAGGTTTTTCAAAAACAGTTGATATTTCTTTCAGTGATTTTGGCATCCCTTTATTGAATTCACGATTCACCTTTGGAAGGCCATGGATGTTGTGCATGGTAGCATCATTATTGAGGATTTTTACTGTTTGCCCAGCCTGAACGCCGATAACACGAGGGGTATAAACACACCCTGCTTGATCTAAAACAGCAGGAGTTGATGGCACATTGCCGCTGTATTTAACCCCCTTAAAGTAAACCAATACATTCGCAAGATTTCCATCCTTGTCCATGATAAAGGATTCTGATTTTGCAGCAACTTGATGGGAAGCAGCACACACCGGATCCGCATCCATGCGAATCGGTTTTGCCTTCGGACCTTTGCCAATAAACTTTACGTTGCCAGTTACTTCACTTGCACCAATTGCGCTAAAAGCAAAAGACGCAATGGCAACAATATTTATCATTTTACGCATTTTAATTCTCCTGATTTGTATGAATAAATTGTAATATATAACTCTTTAATTTAGAGTAGAGGAAGTTCGCAATACAAGGGACTAATTGATAATAGGATAAAAATATCCTAAATGCTTGTATAATAATGTTATTATTTATTATTATTAGGAAAGAGGTATCCTAATAATAAAGTAATTTAATATTAGACGGCCATCTTCAGCGAAGCTTTTCATGGGTGTAGGATCAGTTCTGGACTATGGCGCATTTGCCATAAAGGGTATTTTATTCTTTTCACCTAAGCGGGGGAGAAAAGCGACCATAAAGCCAATGAAGGTGAGCTTGATGCCTGGAAGCATGAGAGGGTCCACGTCTCTTCCTGGGTTACGCCAAACGCCGGTTTTTATTACTTGCAATTCCTGTCATGCTTCACAGGCTAGTCTTTCGTGATAATCGCTTAATTGAGATAAATGTCGAATAAGGGGTGAATGATAAATTTTTCAATATTTTTTTCTAATGGAAGGGACTTACGCTATATAGAAAATAACCGATTTATCGATCATTTTCTACTGTATTTGAACTTGTTTATTTATAATATTCAAAAAGGATGATAATATCCTAAAAAAGCGTTGTTATTATTATTATTTGACTCGTAATATTTATACAGGATATCACTATCCTGTATAAATATTACATACAATAATAAATCAGGATATTGAAGTTGTTCAAAAGAAATATGGATTAGGAGTATGATGAATAGCCATAGCATTTTTTCGAAATTTATTCCAATCTTTTTTATATTCTCGTTTCTTTTATCTCAAAATGAAGAAGGGGAAATATTATATAAAGAGCATTGTTCAGTCTGCCATGGTGATGAAGGAAGGGGAGATGGATTCGCTGCTGAATATCTTGACCCCAGGCCCCGGGATTTCACATCAGGTAAGTTCAAGATTCGCTCTACAACTAGTTTGCCCACGGATGATGACATTAACCGGGTAATTACCAAGGGTTTACCCGGAACATTAATGCCCGGATTTGAATTTGAGGAAGGCTTGACAAAAGTAGAGATAAAGACATTGGTGACACATGTAAAAAATTTGGATACCACCAATGCGTTCAAAGGTAAAACTCCAACAGCGATTTCGTTCCCGAAACCTCCTCCCAAAACTGAAGAACTTCTTGTCATGGGTGAAAAACTCTATGTTGAGGCAGGCTGTGGAGCATGTCATGGCCAATCAGGGAAGGGAGATGGCCCATCAGCGGGAACCCTTAAGGATGACTGGGGGTATCCTATCCCTCCTTATGACTTTACAATTCCCGGTAGAATGAAAAGCGGTTCGACTGTAAGTGATGTTTACAGATCCTTTTATGTTGGGTTTGGCGGTACTCCAATGCCGGCGTATGGTGAAATCTACACTGAGAGACAAAATTGGGCACTCGCCTATTATGCTTTATCACTTGCTGACTCTGATGAGGAAGAAGATTGGGATGATTGGGAGGATGATGAATCTCCGGAGACAGTTGAAGGGGATATCCTTATTGGCAGAGATTTAGTCATGGGTGTAAAGCCCTTCGAAAACGGCGGTCCACCTTGCATG
>CEQE01147317.1_pt1 | contig 19696 bp, 17 predicted proteins | sample 356201 | NCBI WGS metagenome assembly CEQE01 (sample SAMEA2619970, study PRJEB7988) | marine metagenome | biome: marine biome (ENVO:00000447); feature: mesopelagic zone (ENVO:00000213) & marine oxygen minimum zone (ENVO:01000065); material: "saline water (ENVO:00002010), including plankton...
GAGTTCGGGTCGTACGGGCCGTTCCTTACGGCAAGTTTGTCGTTCCCGATCGACAACGTCATTAACGTGGATCCCCCACTGGGACGGACCTGGGATCTGATCAGTGAGGACATCGGTACCGTTGGTGAGGGACAGGCTGCTCGTACGTGTCTGGAACGGCACGAGGCTGAGATTCTGGTCAGTCCGGCTCATGGCTACCGGCCCTATCGCTCCTGGCTCCAGGAGTGGTTGGGGGAGAACGACTCGCCGTTGATGCCAACGGTTCACGGGGGCACCATTCCCGGGAACCTCGGAGGAACCGGTTCGGAGCCGATCTTCCGGGCTCAGGGTCTCGATGAGGCACTGGGGATGACGGGTTCGCTGTATGCGGATTCGGTTGGGGCCAAGACGGCGGTCATCTTCGCCACTCAGGTCGAGGGCTTCCAGATTGCTGCGACTGCTGCAGAATTGGCGGCGGACGCGGTCGGGATCGAAGTTCTAGAACGCATCGACGTTCCGGCTGAGCAGCCCTCCTATAGGGCTGAAGCCGAACGGATCGCCGACCTGGCACCGGATGCAGTGATCGTTCAGGCAGGGGGGGTCGAGTCGGCCACTCTGATCAACGAGGCGTCCGAAGCCGGTGCTTCACTGAACTGGATCGGTGAGACCGGTTGGGTCATTCCAGAGTTCATGGCAGCTCTGGGAGGGGATGGCGTTGCTGCGCAGCAGAGCGTCGGTTTTGCCGCGTTTGCCTACAACGACGCCACTCCGGCATGGGACTTCTACTCGCCACTCTGGGAAAGCACTCCGGGCTACGGGGATACGCACGGAGAGGCATCGGACCAGTACCACTTCTCCGCCTATGACCTGCTGGTCCACACGGCGCTCGCCGTAGAGAAGGCCGGGTCGTACAACGCCAGCGACTGGGCTCCGGCGATGTTCGAGGTCGGAGACGGGCCGGGAACGGTGTGCTACACGTACGCCGATTGCCTGGCGTTGATCAGGGCAGGTGAGGACGTCGACTATGAGGGTGTCACCGGGCCTGGGTCGTACAGCGAGGGCGGCGTCAACGCCGTCATCCAGTCCTACACCCCGTACAACGACGACGGCACGCTCGGCGAAGCTGTGCTCCTCGATGCGGACCGCGCCCTGGAGATCATTGACTTGATTGCCATCGAAGCAGAATGTGACGCAAACAACGAATGCGACTGGGGCGGGTAACAGAACCAAAATCCAACCGAACTAGGACAGCGGCAGCAGGTAACCCTGCTGCCGCTGTCCCTCTTTCGCCCATGGGTTGAGATGTTGGCCTGACGCAGCGCGCCTCTAGCCGATGAAAGATTCAACGCTGGCGACTTTCCCTTTGGATCCCAGACTCAAGTTCATCTAAGGCGCAACACTGCTTCAACCACATTTTCTGGTGATGGGATCGCTAGGTCTTCCAACTCCGGCGCGGCCGGGAGTGGGATGTGTGGTGTCGTCACTCTCACGATTGGTCCGTCAAGTTGCCAAAAACATTCTTCCGCGACTATGGAGGTAATCTCGGCACCCCAACCGCAAAGCCTCGGATTCTCTTCGACTGTGACCAGTCCTCCAGTCCGGGAAACAGACTCGAGAATCACCTTGGTGTCAAGTGGAACCAGGGTCCTGAGATCGATTACCTCTGCGGACACTCCAGAGGACTCAAGCAGTGTCGCCGCATTCACCGCCACGGGGACCATGGCTGCAAGGGCCACGATTGTGACATCGGAGCCCGATATGCGGACCTTGGCCTCTCCTAACTGGTCAATGATCTCTCCGTCGGGAACATCTTGCTTAGAGGGAAACAACTTCTTGTGTTCGAAGAACACGACCGGATCAGGGTCCCTTACCGCAGCCGCCATGAGCCCGATCACATCACGAGGGGTGGATGGTGCTACGACCTTGAGCCCTGGGATGGCCATGGCCCAGTTTTCGAGACTCTGAGAGTGCTGGCCACCGAAGCGGGTACCGCCCCCGTTGGCTGTACGAATAACTAAAGGAAGTTCAACCTGACCACCGGTCATGTAGCGAGTCTTAGCGATCTGATTGGCAACCATATCCCAGCACGTCGCGAGGAAATCGCTGAACATCACTTCACCAATGGGGCGCAAACCATTCATTGCAGCCCCCATGATTCCGCCGATGATTGCCTCTTCGGAAATTGGTGTATCACGTACCCGGTTAGGCCCAAACCTTTGTTGTAGGCCTTCCGTCGTCTTGAACACACCACCGGCAGCAGCGACATCCTCGCCGATGAGGATGACGCTCGGATCTCTCTCCATTTCCTGAGCGATGGCTCGAGCTACAGCTGCTCTGTATGTCAGTTCCGCCATCTTGAGCCTCCGTCCGCCCAGACTTCGGTCATGAGGGTCTCTGGGGCCGGTGGGGAGGCGTTGCGAGCCTTCTCGGCGGCATTGTCCACTTCGCGCATTGCCTCTGCCTCGATTGCGTCGAGCCTTGTTCCGTCAGTGTAGACCTCCTCCAGTCGGGCCCGGTAGGACGGGATTGGATCGCGAGCAAGCCAGGCAGTTACTTCCTCCTCAGGCCGATACTTGCCGGGATCGGTTCGAGAGTGGCCCTTGTGACGGTAGGTCTTGGCTTCCACAAGTGCTGGTCCCTCGCCGCGGCGGGCTCGTCCGATGACGTCAAGGGCAACCGTATAGACGGCGTCGACATCGTTACCGTCGACGATGATTGGTGTGAGCCCATACGCCGAGGCGCGATCTGCAGCCGGGTGCTCGACTGCTATCACATCGGATATGGGTGTGTATTCCATGTATAGGTTGTTCTCGCATACGAACACGATGGGAACCCTCCAGACCGCTGCCAGATTGACGGCCTCGTGGAAGGCACCGATGTTGGTCGTGCCGTCCCCGAAGAAACACACCGCTACCTGATCGGTGCCGCGGAGTGATCCTGCCCATGCTGCCCCGACGGCAATGGGGAGGTGGGCGCCCACGATCGCATAGGACCCCATAGCGTTCTTGGAGACATCGGTAAGGTGCATCGAGCCCCCCTTGCCAGCGCAGACCCCAGTGCTCTTTCCGGCTAGCTCACCCAATAGTGACGACATCGGTGCCCCTCGCAGGAGGGTGTGGTTGTGACCACGGTAGGTACAAAAGGTCATGTCCGTCGACTGCATAGCAGCGGCGAAACCAGCGGCGATGGCCTCCTGGCCAAGGCCAAGGTGGGTTGTGCCCTGGACAACACCCACCAAGAAGAGGTCGTAGACCCGTTGTTCGAATAAGCGAGCGCGAACCATGTTCCGGTATAGGGCGAGGCGGACAGTCTCGTCGATCATTGGGCTCCGATCCCAGGTGTTGTCTCGGTCGTCTGGTAGCCGTCACTTGGTGGGGAAGTGTCGAGGCCATAGTGCGTGGCCAACCGGAAGCAGGAAGGGTCCTCGATTTGAAAGGGTCCTCGATTTGAGTTGGGAGGCATGCGAGCCAATGGGATCCAGTTGACCGGACCATGAGTAATCCGTAATGTGATGGGTGATCGATTATCGAAGATAACCATAGTTGAAAAGACAGCCACTGCGTTTTGGGGAACGATGTGCTATACCGACCGCGATTGCCTGGTCTAACTAGACCAGGCAAAGACATTAACTACGAGAGTGTCACCAGACCGGTCATACACAGCGCGGGTGGCGTCAACGCCATGGTCCCCGTCGTTCGCACCTCCGGTGACGACGGTTAAAGAAGTATTCGGAGTGGTACCAGCCACCCCGCGAGAAGCGGATTAAGGAAGGTAGAGACACCAAATGGCAGATACGAGCAAGATTGTCAAGGAGTTCCTAGGTGACGATGAGTTTCCAATCGACTGGGAGACAGAACAAGAAAGGGGACTCTTCTGGGTCTACGATGATTTGCACTGTCCACAGCCGATCTCACCGATGTTTTTCGACATCGGTGGCTGGTGGCTGACATGCGATCACATGTTCCGGCGCTTTGGGACCCCGTTTGCGTGTGACTGGATCGCAAAAAAGGTAAATGGGTACTTGTACACCGCAGCGATCCCTGCTGACCCGGACTTCGATCTCCCGGCGATGGAGTTCGGCAATCTCTATACGCCAAGGGTCCCGAAGGAGGACCTGGACTATGTCGGGAAGATCGGGAATTACCTAGATGCTGTTCTCCCGACCTATGGCTTGCACTTCGCGGACTGGTGGAAGGGGCGTCTCGTTCCCGAGATGAAGAACAACCTCGACTACCTGGAAACCAAGATCGATTGCTGGGACGAGATCCCACTGATGGAATGGGCGGTGATCCTTGAGGATGCGATGGACATCCACGATCGCCACTGGAAGATCCACTGGATGATGAATTTCTCCCAGTTGGCGGCGACCCTGAAGCTTCAAGCCGTTATGGAAGAGGTTCGCGGCGAGATCAACACTGAGTTGCTGGGCAGGTTGCAGAACTCGACGGAAGACCGCAACTGGGATGCCATTGAGGCCCTCTGGAAGATGAAGGAGGAGGCGAAGGACGACAAGGTGCTCTTGGAGGCATTTGCCGAGGAGGGCGGTGCTGGGATACACGCCGCCTTGGAAACCACCGAACGAGGTTTGAAGTTCATTGCAGAGAGGCTTGAGCCATACCAGCGGGAGTTTGGTTGGCACGCAGTCTGGAGCCACGAGTTCGTCTACCCGACTCGGTTCGAAGAACCCAACCCGATACTCGATGTGATTCAGGGCTACGTGGAGTCGGACTACGACTTTCCGTCGGCTATCAAGGCGCTGGCCGATGACATTGTTGCTGCTAGGGAGGAACTACTCGAAGGTCTCGAGGGTGATGATCTCGAGAAGATGAGGGCAGTCAGCGAGATCAATGCGAACATGGCACCACTTACGCCGGACCATCACTTCTATATTGATCAGGGAACCAACGCCCACCTACGGGTGGTACTGATCTGCATCGGCAGGAAGTTGGTCGAAGAGGGTGTGGTGGACGTCCCCGACGACGTCGTCTATTTGAAATACAACGAACTGCGCTATCTGCTCGGTGACCTGGAGAATTTCAATGCTAGGCCCATCGTTAAGCAGCGTCGGGCCGAGCGTGAGGAAGCATTTCAGACCAAACCACCAGACTGGATCGGCACCGCTACCGAAGCACAACTTGAATTCCCGTACCTCAGTCTGTGGGGTTTCCCCGACCGTCTCTACGCTGAGCAGGAGGTGACCGGTTCTGTCACCGGTTTGGCGGGATCGCCAGGTGTCGTAGAGGGACCTGCCAAAGTGGTAATGGATATTGCCGACTTCGACCAAGTGAAGAAGGGCGACATCCTGGTGTGCCAGATGACAAATCCGGCATGGACACCCCTCTTTGGTCTGCTCAGCGGCATCGTCACCGACGCCGGTGGCACAGTCTCGCATTCCGCCGTGATGGCACGGGAATTCGGTATTCCAGCCGTCGTTGGATGTTCGTCTGCAACCGACCGGATCAAGTCTGGTGATCGTCTCAGCGTCAATGGCTCCACTGGCCTTGTTGAGGTCCTGTGACAGAAGACGGACACAAGAACCTTGCCCCGATAGAAAGGGAGGTCCTTTCAGAGCAGGTCAAGGACCGGATCCTTACCTGGATAATCGAGGGCGAGTTGGCGCCCGGTTCTCGCATCGTTGAGACCCGGGTCGCACGGGAGCTTGGTACGAGCCAAGCTCCCGTGCGGGAAGCTCTGAGGGACCTGGCAACGCTTGGCTTTGTCGATATACGGCCCTATCGGGGATCCCGGGTCCGCAAACCGTCTAGGAAAGAAATTGGCGAAGCGATCGAGGTGCGGGTCGAACTCGAAGCATTGGCCGGAAAGTTGGCGGCCGTTCGACGGACCGAGAACTGTTTGAGGGACCTCAAACAACTCCTCTCCGAGATGATGGAGGCCGCTGATCGCGGTGACTCCCACGAGGCCGCCAAGAAGAACACCCAATTCCATGCTCGGATCTTCGAGGCGACGGGCAACCAGACCCTGGAGAGGTTATGGTCGATGCTGGAGCCGTTCTCACTTACCTATGTGATTTCCTCCACGCCAGGAATCGACCAGCAGTGGCTCAGCGGTCGGCACCAGTTGGTCTTAGACGTGATCGCCGAAGGCGATGCAGATCGGGCCGCTGAGACGATGCGGATCCATGCAACTGAAGCGGGAAGAATTATCGAGGAGTTCGAACATCCCGAGTTGGAGAACGAATAGGCCCATGTTGTGCCACTGGCATCAGGGCTTGATCAGGTCAGGTGGTTCCATAAGACGACATAGAACAAGAACAGAATGCAAGGAGGTCTAATGCCGCAACTCTCGGAGGAAATGTCTTCCGGACCTGCCAGGCTCCGGGTTGATGTGATCGGCTCAGATATACCCGATCACGTGTTAGAGGATATGGATTTCCTCAATTATCGGCTCGCCGATGTTTGCCTTGAGCCGGTGGTGACCCTTAGTGCGCCGGACATGGTGTGGAACCGCGACACGCTCGAGAAGTCGGTGGGATGGGACGGAGCTACGATGTGGTTCGACGGTGACTGGGAGGCTGGAGCCTTGCAGAAGGCGATCGTCACTCTTCTGGCTCTACGAATGGAAGCCCAGGGATTGCACCCCTTCCACTCATCGGCAGTGCGCTACAAGGACAAGACCATCTTGTTCCTCGGAGGCGAATCGAACCACGGCAAGAGTATGGGTCAGATCGAAGCATGTCGCCGTGGCGGAAAACTGATATCGACAGAGACGACGGTAATCGACGAGTCGGGAACCGCAGTGATGGGGTCGAAGACCGCCTTCATCAAATCACGGGCCAAAGGGACCGAACGTGCCGACAAGGCTGCCCCAACCCGGGGTGTCGAAAAGTTCTTCGGTGAGATGCCCAACTGGGAGGACTATGACGAACCGAGCAACATTGATGTGGTGCTGGTCCCTGCAATCGATGGCAATTTCGACTCCGACACGATCGAGATGATTCCCTTCGAGCGACAGTTCCAGACAATGCACTCGGTCCAGAACTACTTCCTGCTCAACGAGTTGCTGGCGCCAGGACTGCCTATGCCGCTGATGGACACGGAGGAGTTACGGAGTCGGAGGGCCGCGTTCATCAAGCGGTTCTGCACCCGGCCGTACTACTTCATTCGGGCGGCCACACCACAGCAGTTGATGGAAGAAGCAGACAAGGTCATCTGAGAAGAAGCGGCGTGGGCCCGTGAAGAGAAGAACAGGCTGCTGCTCATGAGGCGATTCACCTATGCCCGGCCGCAGAATGTGGAAGAGGTGATACATCTGCTCGTCGAAAGTGGGACGAGTGCGCGGCTGTTGGCTGGGGGAACCGATCTCGTTATTGCCATGCGAGACCGAGAGGTGCAACCCGAGATCATCGTCGATATTAAGAGGATTGCCGAGTTCTATCCGGCAGTCAGATGGAATGGCGAAATGGTCACTCTCAGTGCGACAGCCGCAATGGGGACCATCGCGGACGACCAAGGCATACGACAGTTCTTCCCAGGGCTGCTTGAGGCGGTGCTGGCTGTGGGCTCGGTCCAGATACGGAATCGGGCGACCCTGGTCGGCAACATCTGCAACGGGTCACCGGCAGCTGATACGGCACCTCCGTTGCTGGTGTATGGGGCAGTGGTGGTGGTGACAGGACCCGACGGAACGCGTCGGGTCCCGATTGATGACTTCATCGTCGGCCCGCATCGCACGACACTTGAGCCTGGGGAGTTGGTGGCCGCCGTCGAACTGCCTGTTCCCGACCGGCCAACGGGAAGCGCGTATCAGCGGATGACGCGAAGAAGGGGCACCGACCTGGCCTCGGTGACTCTCTGTTGTGGCGTGGACGACACAGGGACAACGCGAATGGCCTACGGCAGTGTCGGCCCTAGACCACTGTTAAGGATCGACAAGAACGGAGTGCTCGCCGACCCGGCTGCACCTGAAGAGGCGAAGGCGGCAGTCTTCAATGACATGTTCGCTGCGGCTAGTCCGTCCCTGACATCGCTACGCGCCAGTCCCGACTACCGACAGGCCATGCTCAGAGTTCTTGGCGCACGCGCCCTCCGTACCGCCACAGAGCGCCTGGTGGAACTGCAAGGACTGCCATGACCGAGTTGACTGACGCCATGCAGATCGACACCACCATCAATGGGCGTCGACGAGTCTTCGAAATTGCGGTGCACCATACGCTGCTCGATGTTCTGCGCGACGAACTCAACCTCACGGGCACCAAAGAGTGTTGCGTGGTCGGTGAGTGCGGAGCCTGCACTGTTCTTGTCGACGGTGTCCCGGTGAATTCGTGTCTAATGCTTGCAGTTGAAGTCGACGGGTTGGAAGTCATGACAGTCGAAGGACTCACCGCCAGCGATGGTCGCCTAAGCACCCTCCAAGGGGCATTCCTCGACACGGGTGCCGCCCAGTGCGGCTATTGCATCCCGGGTCAGTTGATGTCGAGTTATGCACTCCTGTCGAGGCACCCGCACCCATCCACCGAAGAGGTGAAAGAGGCACTGGGGGGAAATCTGTGCCGCTGCGCTGGCTACCAGCAGATCACCGAGGCGGTCCTCACAGCCGCAAGTGTGGGGCACAGATGACAACCACCAGGGGCCCAGTGGGAACCTCACCGCATCGAGTTGGCGGTCGGAGCAGGGTTACCGGTCTCCAGAAGTACGTGGCCGATATCCACTTTGGAGACGAATTGCACGTCAAGTTAGTGACTCTTGATAGTGCCCGGGCTCGCATCGTGTCGATCGACACGACCAAGGCTGCACAGGTGCCAGGTGTGTTATTGGTCCTGACCGAAAAAGATCTCCCGCAGCCCGTACCGCGCTTTGGTCCGCAGTTCCAGGACCGGCCGGTTCTAGCGGTGGGCGAGACCAAGTACCACGGAGAGCCGGTCGCTGCGGTGGCAGCTGAGACCAAGGACGCCGCCGAAGAGGCCGCCAGTCTGGTCTGGGTAGAATACGAGCCTCTGCCGGGCGTGTACACGATCGCCGATGCCCTTGACGCGGATGCACCGATCGTGCAGGACTCCTCGACCCGTCCGGGTGACCCCGTTGCGGACACGAACGTCTGCAGTGAGCACCATTTCGGGTGGGGAGACGTTGACAAAGCCGAAGCCGAGGCGGACCACGTGATAGAGGGGACCTACTCGTTTCCGATGGTAACTCATTTCGCGATCGAGCCTCACGGATTCATGGCTGCGCCCGACGGAGAGGATGGTGTCGTTGTCTGGAGCACCATCCAACATCCGTTTCTCCTACAGAAGATCCTTGCCAAGATCCTCGACCTCCCCCTAGCCAAGGTGCGCATTATTGCCCCGGACCCGGGTGGAGGGTTCGGTGGAAAACAAAATCCCAAATTTGAGCCACTTGTGGCCCTGATGGCTATTAGGACCGGGAGGCCGGTCAGGCTGATCCTGTCACTTGAGGAGACATTCCAGGCGGTGAGGAGGGCGGCGGCTGAGGTGCGGGTTCGGATGGGGTTCGAGGCGGACGGGACAATGGTGTTCACTGATGTCGAGGCCCAGTTCCTGATCGGCGCCTATGTGGATATTGCCGACAGGGTGGTGGGCAAGTCGAGTTACTTGGCTGCTGGGCCCTATCGAGTACCTGCTGTGCGCATCGTCGGAAGAGGCATTCTTTCCCACACCACCCCTTCCACCGCGTTCCGCGGATTTGGCGTACCGCAACTCACCTGGGCCAGAGAATCGACCCTTGACGAAGCGGCGCTCCAACTCGGCATCGACCCGTTGGAAGTTCGAATGCATAATCTCCCTGCTTACCAGGAAGAGTTCATACCAGGGGACACACCGGCCGACGGCGACTGGGCGGAGGCGGTACGAACGGGGGCCGAGTTGATCGGATGGGACACCCCGCTGCCTTCCGGGCACGGGCGCGGACTAGCAATCAGCATCAAGTCCGGGCCAACCACCGGCTTATCCTATTCCACCGTTCGGCTTCTGGCCGACGGCAGCGTGATCATCTTTTGCGGTACCTCCGACATGGGACAGGGGGCGCGTACGATATTTGCCCAAATTGCCGCTCACGAGCTCGGAGTGGAACTTGAGCGAGTTTCAGTGGTCATGGGCGACACTGCGATTGTTCCATATGACCAGCAGACATCAGCCAGTCGCTCCTCTGTGCTAATGGGCACCGCAGTCCTCCGGGCCTGTAGGGATGTTCAGCAACAGGTGAGGGAGATGGCCTCCAAGGCTCACCAGATAGAGGTAGAGGAGATCGTCGTGGATGCGGGTGTTGTTCAGTTCCCGGACCGGGAGACCACGATCGTCGAGGTAGCCAAGGCCGGAATGGGCCGACTTGGCGGAGAGTTGATCGGCAACGGCGAGATGCGCAAGGAGCCCGAACCAGACCATCCTCTCGGTGGGTCTGCCGTGTTTTTCGAGTTCAACTACACCGCGATTGAAGTGGAGGTCGACGAAGAGACGGGCGAGATAGTTATCGTTCGCCACGTAACGGTGGGTGATGTCGGCAGGTCCCTCAACCCGAATCAGGTCCGGGGGCAAGACGAGGGAGCAGCGATCATGGGTTTGGGCCATACGCTGATGGAGCAGATCATCCTTGATGACTCAGGCCGGATCCGGAACCTCGGAGCACTCGACTACCGAATTCCTACCAGCCAAGACCTTCCCGTTGAACTTACTGGTGTCAGTGTAGAAAACGCTGACGGTCCCGGGCCATATGGTGCCAAGGGACTGAGTGAGGGAAGCCTCTTGTGTACTGCGCCAGCCGTTGGAGCGGCGGTGAGGGATGCCACGGGCCTCGTCATTCGTGACCTGCCGCTAACCCCACAGCGCGTCTGGGAAGCGATGAGGGAGCGACAATGATTGAACATGTCGGACCTATCAAGGACATCCCGGCATCCGCAATCGTCGATTCGGCACGGCTCGTGAGGGAGGGGCAGTTCTACTCCCTCGCCACTTCCCGGTTTCCGGGGATGCCACTGTTCCCGGGTCACCCGCCGTTCCAGGTTGTCAACTATCGAACTCCACCGGGGATTCGTACGGAGGGAGTTGAGCCCTGGGGTATTCCCAACGAGGTCGGGCTCGGGTACATGGCGGATTACGTGATAGCGACATCGCACTCTGGGGCCCATATCGACGCTTTGGCGCACATGACGGTGGGTCCCGATAACCATTGGTACGGTGGCGGCAACACGGCAGAGCACCTCACCGATCATGGTCCCACGGTCGGTGACGCCGAAAAGTTCCCGCCGTTTTTCACCCGCGGCGTGCTTCTCGATCCCCCGACCCACCGGGGTGTCGAAGCACTACCCGCAGGCGAGCCCGTCGACGCTGACGAGTTGGAGGCGGTCATGAAGGCCCAGGGACTTGAAGTACGGCCGTGGGACGTGGTGCTCATCCGGACGGGCTACCTGAGGTACTGGCCGGATGGGGAGGCCATGGCAGCGCACAAGACCGCCGGGCCCGACCTTTCAGCAGCTGAGTGGCTACTTGACCGGGGGGTGGTTGCCACCGGGACGGATACCGAAACCTACGAGGTTCAACCGGCGCCGGACCGCGGTCGACCCGCGAATCCACAGCCGGTACACACCAAGTTATTGATCGAAAACGGGATATATCTGCTTGAGAGCCTCTATCTGGAGGAATTGGCGCGTGATCACGTGTATGAATTCCTCTTCGTTGCCCTGCCGTTGAAGATCCGGGGAGCGACCGGCTCAATGGTCGATCCTCTGGCCGTCGTCTGACAGAGGGGAGGGACGATGCGGGCTCTAGTGCTTACCGGGCCAGATGAGTTCTCGATTCAGGATGTCGAGAAGCCGACACCACATCACAATGAAGTGTTGTGCCGGGTCCGTGCGATCACGATCTGTGGCACCGATGCCCACCTCATCCACGGTGACTATCCCGGGTTCTGGCCTCCCGGCTACCCCTTCATCCCGGGTCACGAATGGGCAGGGGAGGTGGTCGAACTCGGAGAAGGCGCCGAGGCGCTGGGCTGGGTGGTCGGCGATCGAGTTGCTGGCACCTCACATGATCCCTGCGGGTTCTGTCAGAAATGCGTCGAAGGTCGTTATAACCTTTGTGAGAATTACGGGAACGTGGACGTGCACCGCCAATACGGTCACAACTGGCAGGGTGCCTTTGGCGAATACGTGGTACATGGGATCAGGTCCGTCTTCCACCTCCCAGACGAGTTGAGTTTCATCGAAGGGGCACTTCTAGATCCAGCGTCGATCGCTCTCCATACCGCTAACCGGGGCAGGGTGCGTCCCGGAGATTCACTTGTCGTGCTCGGACCTGGACCGGTTGGACTGCTGGCGGCCGATGCCGCCCGGGCGAAGGGAGCCGGGCGAGTGATCGTGGTGGGTCGTGGAGACCGCCTTGCCAAAGCCGCGGAAATGGGCCACGAGACGGTGGATTACTCCGAGGGCGATCCAACAGCGGTGGTTCACACCCTGACCCGGGGACTGGGGGTCGATGTGGCGCTTGACTGTGCCGGTGTTTCCGACTCGCTACGTTGGGCGATTGCCATGCTGCGCAAGGGAGGCCGATGCGCCGCCGTCGGCATTCCCGTCAACGAGGTCTCGCTTTCGCTTCAGGAGTTGGTCCTCTACGAAAAGGAGTTGGTCGGCGTGAGAGCGACGGTTGGCGAGATGCGTCATGTGATACCCCTCGTTGTCGATGGCCGGATCCGGGTGAACGAGTTACACACCCACACATTCCCCCTCGAGGAGTTTTCGACCGCGCTCGACACCTTCAACGAACGGCGTGAAGGTGCTCTCAAGGTAATCATCGAACCGTAGCCGTAGCCGCAGTTGGCACTCAGCGCCTGATCTGATCCAATTGGTCGGTCATCCGGTCGGATCGTGTTGGGAATAAGAGCGCTTCGAACATGGTGCCGATGTGGTTGACACCTACTTAGCGGTGCTTGGTGGTCAGAATAGAGGAGACAGTGGCGTCATCCGGGGTCCTCACTATTTGACCGGGGTCCTCACCTATTGAAATGCCTAAACCTCGAACAGGTTGCTTCTGATCTTGGCATGGCGTTGGCGTAGCACGCCGGCTGTGTGGCTAGCGCCGACAAATTGCCAGATTAGTTTTTTCCAACAGGGACCGAGTACTTCAACGGACTCGAGTAGTGAAAGAGACGTGAGGTGAACGTGGTCCCAGTGAGGCTCCGGCTCACCGTCACGGTGCTCGGGGTGTCGTTCTGGCATGTACTGGTAGACGGTGTTTTCAGACAGAACGGTGGGGGAGAAGAAAGAGGCGATGGTTCTTCACCCCCCGCCAACTCTTGGCTGGTCTCCGGAAGAAATACGATCGTTTCGTACAGCGATGGTCCCGCCGCTGCGACCGAAGAGCCAAACACCGAGCACCAGGATTGCTGCCGTACCGAGCATCGCAGATGTGCTCCACCAGGCTGCGGTGAAGGAAGTACGTTCGGCGAGGTGGCCGATCAGCAACGGCCCGACGGCAGCACCAACGTAGGTGCCGGTGTGGGTAATTCCGGTTGCGGCCGCCGGTGCGTGTGGGTTAGCCCAAACGACGAAGAATGTCATGAGACCAGACCATCCCCATCCCGCAGCGAACCCGAGCATCGCGCCAACAATGAGCCATTGGCGTCCACCGGCAGCCAGAACAGTCAGTCCGAGGGCACCTATGGTGAGAAGACCTCCGATGCCCAGCAGGCTTACGTGTTGGCGTTTGTCTACCAGCCAGCCTGCTATGAGGCGGGAGATCAGAGCGATGGCACTGCACCCGGCCAACAATGTTCCGGCAGAACCCTCACCAACTCCGACTTCTACGGCGTAGGTGATGAAGAAAGAGGCGAGTGCATCGGCAGCGCCGATTCCGAGTGCTGTCGCCACTGCGAGGATGAACAGGATGCGAATCGGGGTCGATGGGGTGGTACCACCAGGTAGACGACGTCGGTCTTCTGCTCTGTCCTGTTGCCGTGGTGTACCCAGAAATATTGCGAAAGAAATGACGGCCCCGGCGATATAGGCCCACCGCCAACCTATGGTCAGAGCGAACCCCGGGACGGCAAGTCCTCCAAGCATGACGGCAGCCGGTGCGGCAGCGTGCTTGAGACCGAAAAGGAGTCCGTGGCGGCATGGAGGAACCGACCGGGTCAGGGCGAAGTCGGCCGCCGGTCTGGACATGGCGGCCGCCAGGCCACCGACAATGAACAGGACTCCGATCGTCCAGGCATTGCGGGCGACGGTGGCCATTCCTATTTGCGTGAGGCCGCTTCCCATGGCTGCGAGCTGGATGCCACTGGCCCAGCCGCGCCTTTCCGCGACACGCCCTAGTGGTGCCGACCCGAGAGCAGATACGCCGAAGAAGACCCCAACAAGTGCCCCCAATGTGGCGACACTGAGATCAAGATCATCTCGGATCTGGACGGCAAGCGCCGCGGTCAGGAATACAGGAAGGACACCCGCAGCCGTGACCGACACGGCGACGGTCACAACCGACCACCGGATCCCGTTTTTCCCGGTTGGTGATGTCCGAGGGTCGTTACCCGGATAAGCCAGCGTTGTATGGCCTTCCCTTAATTGTGATTGGTTGCCGTCAACTTGTCGTATAGCGAACCTGCGTTGAGAGTCTGGATGTAGTCCATCATGTAGCCTTGGCCGATGTCGACCGGGTACCGGTCAGCGAAATTCACGCGGTTCACAGTCTCATTTCTCGACCATCCCTTCGCCACGGCTACCGCCACGGCTGTTTTCCACTCCAGAAGTACCGAACGTTGGGTCGCCAGGGATGTCTTGGTGGTTACAGGACCATGGCCAGGAACCACGGAGTCAATATCGAGTTTTCCGATCACCTCTAACGCCTCGATCCACCGATCGACATCTGAAGCCATTAGCCATGTCTGACACTCGTTAAAGACGGTGTCGCCGGTAAACACAACCCTCTCTTCGGGTACATGAACGGCCAGTTGGCCTGGCGTATGGCCGGGGGTGTGGATCAACTCGAAAGTGTGGTTGCCGACCTGCAATGTCAGATTGCCAGTGAAGATGATTTGACCTTTGTTCGGATCTTCGTAGTACTCGTCTCGATCGGGGAAGATCGCCTCACCTTCTGGATCGTCGGTGGGGATTGCTTCTGCCGCGTAGGCAAAGGGATCGAGGTCGGGCCCTGCCACCATGAAGTTGTCAAATACCCCTTGATGGTTCACGACACTGCCAGCGCCCTTGAAGTAGTAGTTACCGAAAATGTGATCGACATGGTGTTCCGTATTGATCACGTATCGGATGGCACCGTGCTCTTCTGCGGTGTTGCGCATGGCTACCGCCTTGCTGGGGAGTTGCGGCGTGTCCACAACGACTACTCCGTCTGATGTAACGACGAAGTTCGGGTTGCACCCGCGCAGCGTCGTGTCGGTGTACACGTTGTTGGTCACGTTCTGCATGCCATTGTCCTCTTGGTTTGAAGTTGGTCGGAGATTTCGCCTAGGTGTTGTATACCGCGGGGTTGTTGACGTGGCTTGCGTGTGGTCCGCTGATGGCGGTGTGGCGTCGGTGATGGTTGTAGCGGTGGAGACAGGCGTCAAGTGTTCGGGCTCGGGCGGTGTTTGAGGTCCACAGGCGGGTATAGGCCCGTTCGTCGAGCAGGGTGCGGTTGAAGTGTTCGATCTTGCCGTTTGTGGTGGGATGGTAGGGCATGGTGCGGGTGTGGGCGATGCCCAACTCGGCGCAGCGTTGTTTCCATGGGTAGCTGCGGTTGCCGTTGCCGTTGCCGGTGAGGATCCTCTCGATGGTGATGCCGTGGTCGGTGAACCAGGCGACGGCCCGGTTGAGAAACTCTACGCAGTTGACGGTGTCTTCGACGCCGGCGAACTCTGAGTACGCGAGCCTGGAGCAGGCGTCGATGGCGGTGTGGATGTGGGCGTAGCCCATCCCGGTGCTTCCCTTGGCTGCCGCCCGGCCGAGTTTGCGGTGGCCGCCGCCGGGTGGGATGCGGGCCAGCTTCTTGACGTCGACCTGGACCAGTTCGCCGCGCCGGTCGGTCTCGATCCGGCGCACCACCCGACCCGACGTGCGATCCATCCACGTCAACTTGTTGGCACCGTGGCGGACCAGCACCCGGTGGATCGTCGACGCCGGCACCTCGACGATCCCCGCCAGGCGGGCCGGACTCAGCATCCGTGACCGGCGTAACGCCACGATCCGACGCACAACAGCCGACAGCGTGCGGTGCGGACACGACCGTGGCCGACTCAAACGGTCCACCAGCCCAGCCTCACCCTCGGCGACGAACCGCCGCCACCACTTGTGCGCCGTCTGACGCGACACGCGCATCGACTCGGCAGTCGCGGTGATCGACCAACCCGACTCGATTCGTTGACACAACCGAAGACGACCCTCCGGCGTAAGCGGGGCGTTAGCGGGCGTGCGGGTTTCCTGGCGATTGTGTTGCCTTTGACAGCTCCACACTCGCCCAGGAGGCTCACCCACGCACAGACGTCAACAACGTCCCTGGATGCAACACCTAGCCGTGTCATTGGGTCGCGGTAAGGCCACCATCGATGGTCAGGATCTGCCCAGTGATAAAGGACGACGTATCGGAACAGAAAAGTAGAACCGCGCCAATCAGGTCGTCGGCCTGACCGATCCGGGCAAGAGGGATTCGAGAGATGATCCCTGCCTTGAACTCCGGGTCGTTCAACAGTATGGCAACCTGCGGTGTGTCGATAAATGTCGGTGAGATCGCGTTGACCGTGATCCCGTACCGAGCCCATTCCGTCGCTTGTTGCCGGGTCAGGGCGTCGATGGCTCCTTTGGCTGCTACGTATGCCGAGTATCCAGCATCGATGCCGAGTTGGCCTCTTACCGAAGAGATGTTGAGCACGCGGCCTCCTCGTCCTGCATCAATCATCGCTCGCACCGCCGCCTGGGTGGGTAACAACGAACTACGTACGTTGAGTTCAAAGATCCAGTCCCATGCAACTCGGGGGTAGTTGTGCGCGGCATGGAGAACGTCACCGGCCCCACCACCGATCGCATTGACGATGATGTCCACGCGCCCGAAGCGTTCAAGTGTCTCGGTCACACAGCGACTGGCATCCTCTTCGGTGGTGACATCACCGATGACGACTAGAGCCTCCGATCCGGCGATGCGAACCTTCTCGGCTGCAACTTCAGAGCGCTCGTTCGAACGCCCCACGATGGTAACTTTCGCCCCGAATTCAGCTAGGGCACCAGCGAGTCTAGAACCGATGCCTCCACCCCCGCCCGGGATGATGGCAACCTTCCCGTCGAGGCGGAAGATGTCTGTAACGCTCATGGTTGTTCCCTCTTCCGGTTCACATCGACCCTAATGGGCTGTTGTTGTATCCCGCGGGCATTGGACGTCAAGCTGCTAGGACGGCTGCCCGGATGGCGTCCACTGTCTTGTCGATGGAGATGCCGTACTTTTCGAGGAGATCGTCGTTGGGTCCGGACTCGCCGAAGGTATCGGGGAGGCCGAGCCGCTTAACGGTGATCGGGTACCGCTCCGCCAGCGTCTCTGCGACGGCGCTCCCGAGACCTCCGATGGTTGTGTGTTCTTCAGTGGTGATAACAGACCCCGTCATCTGGGCGGCCTCGACGATGCCGTCTAGGTCGAGTGGCTTGAGGGTCGGCAGGTGCACGAGATGAACGTCGATGTTCTCGCCGGCCAGGATTTCGGCGGCCTCGAAGGCTCGAGTTGTCTGTACGCCGGTGGAGAACACGGTAATGTCACTACCTCGCCGAACCACGGTCGCCTTGCCGAGTTCGAAGTGGTAGGAGTCGCTAAACAGGATCGGAGTTGCCGGCCGAGTGAGGCGGAGGTAGACGGGTCCCTCATAGTTGATGATGGCACTGATCGCCTGGCGGGTCTCCACCTCGTCAGCAGGGGCGATCGTGACCATGTTAGCCATGGCCCGCATGATGGCCACGTCATCGAACATTAGGTGGCTCTTTCCTGTCATCCCTGCTAGGAGCCCGGCGTAGCCACCGGTGATTTTGACGTTCAGGCTGGGTTGAGCGATCAGTACTCGAATGGAGTCAAGTGCCCTTGCTACCGCGAAGCAGGCAAACGTAGAAACGAATGGGATGAATCCCATTGTCGCCATCCCGGCGGCCACGCCGAAGAGGTTCTGTTCGGCAATCCCCATTTGGAAGAAACGATCAGGATGAGCTTCCTCGAAGATGTCAGCGCGGGTCGAACTGCCCAGATCGCCGTCGAGCATGACGATGCGTGGATCACTGTCGGCGAGTCTGGTCACCGTCTCGCCAAAAGCGACTCGGAGAGCCTTACCTTGCGTCAAGGTCATGCTGAGTTTCCGTCTGATTCACCGAGTTCTTCCAGTGCGATTTCGAGTTCCGCAGGCGTCGGTACCTGGCTGTGCCACTTGTAGTTGTTCTCCATGTAGGAGACGCCCTTTCCCTTGACAGTGTGGGCTACGACTACTACCGGGCCAGTAGTGTGTGCCCGAGCCCGGTTGAGCGTCGAGATGATATCCACCGGGTCGTGTCCGTCCATTTCGAACACACGCCAGCCAAAGGATGACCACCGGTCTACTAGTTGGCTCCCGGTGTATGGGGGGAGACGTACTTCCACGGTGTCACCGTGCCAGCCGAACTGTTGCAACTTGTTGCAGTCGACTATCGCCACGAAGTTGCCGAGTCGATAGCGCTCTGCTACATGGGCCGTTTCCCAGACTATGCCTTCGTTGCACTCCCCGTCACCCAGCATCACGTAGGTCGAGAAGTTCTTGTTGGCGGCACGGGCTCCTAGGGCAATTCCACAGGCCCCGGAGAAACCAAGGCCTAGAGAGCCCGATGACATGTCGACACCGGGAGTAATCGACATGTCTGGATGACCCTGGAGGCGGGAGTCAATGGCGTCGAAGGTACTGAGTTCTTCCACCGGGAAGTAGCCCCGCATAGCCAACGTCGTGTAGAGGGCGATGGAACTGTGCCCCTTGGAGAGAACAAAGCGATCACGATCTGACCAGTCAGGTTCATCGGGTCGGATCCTCAAGACTTGGAAGTACAGGGCGATCAGCATGTCGATCGCGGATAGTGGACCCCCGAGGTGACCTCCGTGGGCTCTGGCTATGGCACGCAGAATGTGGGCCCGGGCCTGTCGTGCTAGGTCCCTGAGTTGAGCAGCGTCAGATTTGGAGAGGTTCGTCTTGGTGATCACTGCCTACCTCCTAGCTGATGGCATTTCAGTGTTTGTTATCGTCAACTTCCTCGTATGAACCGGGAACCACGGGTGGAGAAAAAGATGTCACCATCTCCAACGGTCCGGGCCCATGTGAGACTGTGGAGTGGTGGAGGCCGATTGGTATGTAGACAGTTGTGCCTGACTTTAGGGATACTGAACCCTCTGGTGTGACCAACTCTCCGTTTCCGGAGGTGACGAAGATAATTTCCTCCTGTGTGGGGTGGAGGTGCCCCGGGGGTGAGGAGCCGGCCGGGAAGGTTGCCCAACCGACAGTCATGTTCTTCGCCTCGCTGTTTTCTGGTCCTATGCAAAGGAGCCAATCACGGCCGGGGAGGTGGTGAACTTGAGTTTCCTCACGTCGAATCGCCTTGAGCACTTGGGTTTCACCTCCTGAGAGATTATCGAAGATAATCGAAGATTATCGTAGAGGGTTCACGTCAGCACCCTCAAGTGCTGGGTGCACGGCGGTTGGAGTCTCGTCATTACGTGGGTTTCGTATGGTCGGTAATGGGCTGAATCCGGCCCTACCGGTCTGGGGGACCGAAGGTC
>CEQE01115763.1_pt1 | contig 19517 bp, 16 predicted proteins | sample 356201 | NCBI WGS metagenome assembly CEQE01 (sample SAMEA2619970, study PRJEB7988) | marine metagenome | biome: marine biome (ENVO:00000447); feature: mesopelagic zone (ENVO:00000213) & marine oxygen minimum zone (ENVO:01000065); material: "saline water (ENVO:00002010), including plankton...
CTCCATCTGGTCGCGTACGGGGTCACGAACATGGCCGCGTTCGGGGCCGTCGCGATCGTCTACAACGCCACCGGCAAGGACGACATCGACGACCTGGCAGGCTTGGCTCAGCGCTCTCCTTTCGTCGCGATGGTCCTGACCGCCGCGTTGTTCTCGCTAGCGGGGTTGCCGATTTTCGCGGGATTTGTTTCGAAGTTCTACCTGTTCAACGCCGCGGCGACTCAAGGTCTGCTATGGCTTGCGGGACTGGCCATCTTCACCAGCCTGATCTCGTTGTACTACTACCTGAACGTGATCAGGTTCATATACATTTCGGAACCGGCGGACTCGTCTCGCATCCGCGTCCCGCGGCTTGCCGTCGGGGTCCTCGGCGTCCTGTTCCTGGCGATGATCTTCATCGGGGTCTACCCCGCGCCGATCCTCGACGCGGTCCAGCAGGCAACCGACGCGGTGCTGTCCTCAGACGGCATCCTTCGCCTGGCCGGAGCGCTGAATTAACGGCTGGCGTTTCTGTTGCATGCGACAGCTCGCAACCGCTAGACTATTTTCTTAGACGGCCATGAACTGTGGCCGTCTTCGATTTTCCGGCAGGAGGGGGACCGTAGATGACGGAAGAGGAAAAGTTCTCGCGAGGAATGGTCGTAGTGGCCCATGCGGATGACGCGGAATACGGCTGTTCAGGCACCGTGGCCAAGCTGTGCGCCGAGGGGTGGGAGATGGTGTACGTGATGTGCACCGACGGCTCGAAGGGAAGCAGCGACCGAGAGGTCTCCCAGCAAGAACTGGCCGCGACCAGGCGACAAGAGCAGATCAACGCGGGCAAAGCGCTGGGCCTCAAGGATGTTGTGTTCCTGGACTACCCTGACAGCTACCTGCAGGCGACCCTCGAAGTTCGACGCGACATCGCCCGAGAGATCAGACGACACAAACCCGACGTGGTGCTATGCCAGTACCCAATGCGAAAACTGGACGGCGGATGGGGCGTCGGGCATCCCGACCACATGGCGGCGGGCGAGGCGGCTCTCGCGGCCGTGTTCCCCACAGCCCGAGACCACATGACGTTCCCCGAACTGCTGGAGCAAGGTTTCGAACCGCACAAGGTGGCGGAAGTCTGGATAATGGGCCATCCCGAGCCCGACCACTTCGTCGACGTGACCGAACATCTCGTCACGGCTTCCGAGGGCCTAGCGGCGCACGTCTCGCAGACCGGAGGCCGACCCGCTGAAGAGCTCGTCGACCGAATGCGCGAGGGGCGACGAGGCAGAGGCGTCGGCAAGGGCATCCAGCACGCCGAGGCTTTCAGGAAGATCACGTTCCGGCGGTAGGGTCTCAGCTAAGCGACACGGGACGCCGGCGGCACAGGGTGTGAGTCTCTGACGAGAGACCGAAGAGACGCGAGGGAAGCCAGGGACAGAAGGGGCGTCATCGACAGTCATATGGTTTGAGGGAAGCTTCGACGGTCGGTTATCGGTCTCCAACCTGACTCCTCAGCCAATCCTCAACGGGTTGCCGCTTGCCAACCATGCTCCGTACGTTGCGCACTGGTAAACATCGGCATGTTCTAGCGCTGGGTATTCCCGCAGAACGTCTTCTGCGCTATAGCCATTGCCCATAAGTTTGAGAACGAACTCCGCCGTGATCCGAGTACCTCGCACGGTTGCTTTGCCTTGACATATCTTAGGGTGAACGGCTATGCGATCAAATTCCATGATCCCAGAATATACTCAGTTTCTGAAACCGCTCACAAAGACATATCGGCTCGATTGAACACTACGCCTCCACTCCGTCGTTCGACGCGATTGCGGCTCGGATCTTGGCCGGGGTTAGCGGCAGCTCGGTCATCCTCACGCCGATGGCGTTCGAGACGGCGTTGGCAATTGCGGCCAGCGGCGGCACCAGCGCGACTTCTCCGATGCCTCGGGCGCCAAACGGGTGGCCGGGGTTGGGAACCTCGACCAGCACCGCTTCAATCATCGGCAGGTCCAACGCGGTCGGTATCCGGTAGTCGAGGAAGCTGGAATTGAGCATCCGCCCGTCGTCGCCGAAGTAGTATTCTTCGTTGAGCGCCCAGCCTATTCCCTGCACTGCTCCGCCCTGCATTTGGCCCTCGACGTACGAGGGGTGTATCGCCTTGCCGACGTCTTGCACCGCCGTGTACCGGAGGACCTGCACTTTGCCGGTCGCGGGGTCCACTTCGACGTCCGCGACGTGGCACGCGAAGGCGTTTCCGACGCCGCCGGGATTGACGGTTGCCCGACCCACGATGGGGCCGCCGGTTCCGTTTAGTCTACGGGCGAGGTCCCCGAAAGTCATGCTCAATTCAGAGTCTTGTTTGTGCGTGAGCACGCCGTCATCATATTCGACGTCGTCCGGGCTCACCTCCCAAACTCGGGCCGCGCGGTCGATCATTTGACGCCTGACATCTTGGGCGGCCTCGAAGCAAGCTGTCCCCATCTTGTGGGTCAGGCTGCTTCCTCCGGCGCCCGAGCTATATCCGATCGAGTCGGTGTCGCCGACGGCTGGCTTGACGTCCTCAGCGGCGATCCCCAACACCTCGGCCACGTGCATCGCCATCACCACTCGCGCGCCGCCAAGGTCTGGAGTGCCTTCCGTCAGGCTGACGGTGCCATCCGGGTTGACGCTCACGATGGCGCTGGCCGGGCCGGTCCCGTTGAACCAGGCGCCGCTCGCGACGCCTCTACCTCGGAACGGTCCTTCGAGCTTGGTCTGAGAGTGGACGTGGTCTCGGACTGCCTCCATCGTCTCGACGTTGCCGATGCGTAGGTATGCAGGCCCGCCGATCCGCCTGGTACCCTCCCTAGCCGCGTTGAGCAGCCTGAGTTCAATCGGGTCCATGCCGAGTTCGCGGGCGAGCATGTCGATCGCCTGCTCGCCCGCGAACGCAGCAGCCGGCGAACCCGGGGCCCGATAGGCGCCCGACTTTTGCTTGTTCACCACGACGTCGACGCCTTCCACAAGCCCGTTGGGGATGTCGTACGCGGCGAACATCGTCTGGGAGCCTGAGCCGACCGGCGAGCCGGGAAACGCCCCGGCCTCGTACACAAGATGCGCCTCGGCAGCAATGATGCGGCCGTCTTGAGTCGCGCCCAACTTGACGCGGATGTTCGTTCCAGAAGCCGGACCGGTGCCTAGAAAGACGTCTGACCTACTCATGACGATTTTCACTGGCTTTCCCGTCTTGCGCGACAGGAACGCGGCAGTCGGCTCGACGTAGACGCCGCCCATGCCTTTGCCGCCGAAGCCGCCGCCGATCTCTGTCGGGATCACTTTGATCTTGGACATCGGCAGGTCAAGCATCGTCGCGAGATGGTCCCTGAACGGGAAACTGCCCTGACAACTCGCCCACACGGTGACATTGCCGTCACCGCCCCACAGGGCTGTCGTCGCATGGGGCTCGATGTATCCCTGGTGAACCGACTCGGTGCTGAACGACTCTTCGACCACGACGTCGGCATCCTTGAATGCCGCCTTGACGTCTCCTACTCGAAATTCGAACCGGTTGGCGAGGTTCGTTTTTCCGCCCGTGTCGCCCCAGCCTCCTGCTCGGCGGCCCGCGCTGTCCATGGTCTGCAATCGCTCATGCACGGCGGGGGCGCCGTCGGTTAAGGCTGACTCTGAGTCCAGGACTGCCGGCAGCACCTCGTACTCCACGTCGATGAGCGCTAGCCCCTCTTCAGCGACGCCGGGGCTCAACGCCGCCACGGCAGCAACGACATGGCCGACGTACAGCGCCTTCTCCCGAGCCATGACGTTGCGCGTGTAGAACCCGTAGTTGACCATGACGCCCTCGGCCTGGTCGCTCACTTCCGCCGAAACCTCGGGCATGTCCTGCGCCGTCACCACAGCCTGCACACCAGGGAGCTGCAATGCCCGGCTGGCGTCAATGGACAGGATTCTTGCATGAGCGTGGGGACTGCGCAACAACTTGCCGTGCAATGTGCCGGGCAGGTTGATGTCCGCTCCGAACCGCGCTCTGCCTGTGACCTTCTCATAGCCGTCGTGCCGGATGGGCCGCGTGCCGATCACGTTGTATTGCAGGGCCGTCTGGTCTTGGGTTCGCTGCTGCAAGCTCTTACCTCCGCCATTTCCGTAGCGCCGAGTCGATGGCGCCGATCTAGTCTGGCCGTAATCTATCACACGAACGGCGCCTGGGCTATCATCATCAGGCTCGGGCGTCTGGGAAACCGCGCGAACCTCTGCCGCATGTGTCGTCACATGGGATGCCGGCCCCGCCGCCCGAAATGCGGATTCGTTTTTGACCACTCTCGAAAGCAGTGTTAATCTCTGAGCGTCGTCGAGTATAGTGTATGCTCGGACGTGGGCCGTTTGAAAACATCTACAACGGCCGGCTGAGCACGAAAATCCGACCGGTAGGCGAGATTTCCGCCTGCGTACACGAGGAAACGCTATTGATTATTGATCCGGAACAGCCGGCCGCGACCGGCGCAGCCGAGACGCGGTCAACAGCGGCGGTTCGGACTGGCGACATAGAACTCGCGATTGTCGTGTTGGCGGATGGTTTCAGAAACGATGTCGTTCGAGACTTGATTCGGTCGGGCGACCTCCCGAACATCTCTCGTCACATTCTGAGCGGAGGCTCGCAATATGACGGGGTGACCGTATTTCCGAGCGTCACGAATGTCGCATACCTGCCTATGCTGACAGGGCAATACCCCGGCACGGCAAACATCCCCGGCATCCGCTGGTTGGACAAGGCGAAGTTCACCTCCGGGCACCTGTTCGACGCGGGCCAGCGCACCTATGTCGGCGCGGCCCACACCAAACTGAACAGCGACCTTCCGGACAACTTGGAGACGCTGTTCGAACTCTGCCCCGATTCGATGGCGTTTCGGAGCGACATCCACAGAGGGCTCTCGAACGGCCTCAATCGCTTCTTCAAACTGTCCCAACCCTGGATGTTTGCGTCGCACTACCTCAAACGGGCGGACTTCATCGACAAATTGGTGATGAGGAGCCTTCTGAGCGCTTTGCGCGACAGAGCCAGCAACCTGCCGAGGTTCATCTTCGTTCCGCTGCTCGACGTCGATTCAGCGTCACACGCGCGGGGGCCGCAACACAAACGCACCTTCGACGCATACCGACGCATCGACGACGCCATCGGCGCCTTGGTGGAGAGCCTGACAAATCTGGGCGTTTGGAGCAAGACCCACCTGATGGTCGTGAGCGACCACGGTCATTCGCGAACGACTGAACATTTGGACTTGAGCCGCCTGGTGTCCGAACTCGGTTATGACGTCTTCGAGCACCCCAACGTCTTCCGGAGCAAAGCGAACGCCGCCGTTGCCGTTTCCGGCAACTCGTTTGCCAATGTCTACGTCGCCCACGAGGGCAAATGGGAGCGACCGTTGACGAGCAACGAGTTGGAGGGCGCTCACAAGCAGTTGGCGTCCGGCCTCGCTCAACGGCCCGAGATCGAGTGGACGGCGTATCGTGACAGCAACGGTTCGATCAAGGTCGATTCCGGCTCGGGAACCGCGTTGGTCGGCCGGAACGACGGCCACTACGAATACAGCTTCGATGGCGCCGACCCACTCCAGCTTGGGCTCCCGCACACAACCGTAGATCGGGCCGACGCGCTCAGAATGACGGCCGACACCGAATTCCCGGACGCACTGGAACAACTCTGGCAACTGTTCGCGAGCCAGCGCACGGGCGACATCGTGGTCACGTCCAAACCGGGGTACGACCTGAGAGGGTGGCGCGAACGGCCGGAACACCGATCCTCGCACGGATCTCTGCGCCGAGAGCACATGATGGTCCCAATTTTGAGCAACCGCCCGCTCTCCGCGAACGGGCCGGTGCGCACAGTTGACGTCTTCTCGACCATCGCGGAGTCTCTCGACCTGGCCGCCACCAAATCGGTTAGCGGGAGCAGCCTGTGGTAGAGGGCGACCCGCCCAATCCGCCTCTGGTTGGGCGACGAACGTTGCTCCTCACGGCCGCCGTCCTCGTGCCGGCAATCCTGAGCACTTGGATCGTGTGGCGCCTCCTCCCGGAGTGGTGGAAGCTTACGAGTTTTTTTTGGTACTCGATTCCGGGCAACAGCTTCCTTTGGCTCCCACACGAGCCGGCTGTAATCGCCGCCGGCCTGATCTATGAACCGATTTGGGTGGCGCTCGTCGGCGGACTGGCCACGGCTATAGCCTCGGTGATCGATCACTTGCTGTTTACGAAGGCATTTCAGATGGATCGACTCGAGGCAGTCAGGCGAGCGAAACCCGTCGTGACCGCTATTCGACTCTTCAATCGACGACCCTGGTGGACGATTGTTGTGTTCGCTTTCACACCGATTCCGTTTTACCCGATGCGATTGGTGGCTCCGGCGGCCAGCTACCCTATGAAGAGGTATGTTTCGGCTGTCGTCGTGGGGCGTGTACCGCGTTACTTCTTGTTGGCGCTCGGCGGAACCTGGATCTCAGCGATCGGCGGGAGTTGGGCGTCTGACTGGATTTCGCGCTTGATTCCCTGATTCACGAACGCTCGCGGATGCCACGTCGCGAGCGCCTGGATCAGCCTTTCAGCCGTGGCAGGCAGGTTCCGGAATTTTCCAGGCCTCGAAGTTCGCAACGTGGTTCAAGCGATTTCGCTACCTCGGGAACCTCAACGGTCCTGGCAGGTCCTCAGGCGGATCGTCGGCGATCACTCTGTCCTCGTACAAGTCGGCGAGTTCTTCGTCTGTCATCTCGAGCAGATCTTGAAGGATGAGCCGATTGTGCTGGCCAAAGCACGGCGACGCCATTCGAACGCTCCCGGGAGTCTCCGACAGGCGCCACGGCATCCCCGGATACTGAAATACGCCCATCTCCGGGTGTTCCACGGGCACGTAGAAGCCGCGTTCGTGAAAGTGCGGGTTGCTCACCAGCTCCCAGTTTGCCAGAACCGGACCGGCTGGTACGCCGGCGGCCTGGAGTAACGCGGCTGCCTCGTTGTGGTCGTACTTCGACGTCCATTCGGCAATCAGCTCGTCAAGATCGTCATGACGTTCGCGTCGATCGGCCGCTGTCGCGTAGCGTGCGTCATCCGCCAATTCAGGGCGACCGATAGCCGATGCCAGTTTGGCCCATTCGTCGTCCGTCCCGGCGCACAACACAACCCACGAGTCGTCGCCCATTGACGGATAGCAACCTTGGGGGGCGAAAATCCGGTGCCGGTTGCCCCGACGTTGGGCGACTCGCCCGGCAATCGTGTATTCAAGCACGGCTTCTGGGAAGAACGCGATGCCGTTTTCATTCAGAGACATGTCGATGTACTGTCCGCCGCCGCCCTGCTGGCAGTGGTGCAACGCGGCTTGGATCGCGACAGCGGCGTGGACGGCGGTGACAGGGTCGGCGTAGAACAACGCGGTCCGGTAGGGCCGCTCGTCGTCCGGGTAACCCATAGTCGCCGCCAGTCCGCACGTCGCCTCGATGTTGGCGCCGTATGCCACGTAATCTCTCTGAGGGCCGGTTTGGCCGAACCCCGAGATCGACACCATGACTATCTCCGGATTCGCCCGCTTGAGAACTTCGTACTCCAGCCCGAAGTTTCGCATGACGCGAGGGCTGTTGTTTTCGAGAACGACATCGGATCTGGAAACCAGCTCGAGAAACAACTCCTTGCCGCGGTCGGAGTTGAGGTCCAGCGTGATGCCGTACTTGTTCCGATTCATCTTGTTGAAGTACCCGGCGCGGTTGTAGTGGCGCTTGAATGGGTCTCCGCCAGGGTATCTCCCGCCGCGTGTCATCGGGCGGTCCGGCGATTCGATCTTGATCACTTCCGCTCCCAGATCTGCCAGATACCTGCCCGCCAGCGGCCCAGCCCAGTTGGCCGTGATTTCCAGAATCCTGATGCCCTCCAGCGGCAACGAGGCGCCCAGGAACCGCTCTGGTTCAACCGCAGCCCTTGTGGTCCAGACGTGGCCTGCATCGGCTTGATCGAACTCCATGCCGTTGTCGGCTCCCAACAAGGGCGCAGGGCTCCGCATGGCGGCTGGCGTGGATCCGAGCTTGTATGGGAATCCGGGCAGGACTTGGGCGCCGGCGACCGGATGTCTGACCTCATTGAACCATTGCCTTGAAGCTAGCTGCTCGGAGGCCGCGAGGTCGGCCGCGTCGTCCACCGGCGTGAAGGCCAGCCTCAGTTCTTGAGCCGCTCGAAATATGTCCGCCTTCTTGCGCGTCGAGCACCATGCGGCTACAAGCTCGCGCAACTCCGCTATGTTCGTGATCCACTCCTGTCGGTCCGCGAACCTGGGATCGTCCATGAGTTCGGGTTGCTCGATCAAGACGAACATGGTCGGGTCCCATCGCATGGTCATGAACCACACGTAGCCGTCTTCGCACTTGATGCAATCGGGTTCCGTCCGCCGCATCACGACACCCTCGTGGGTCCATGACGTGGCTGTCCACGCGTGCGCGGACAGCATGGATTCGACGGTCGAGATGTCGACTTGCTGGCCTCGGCCGACCCGCCGTGCATGCCACAGCGCGGCCAACGACCCGGCGGCGGCCTGAGCGCCGGCGTTGATTTGAGGTTGATCGTTCGGGAGCATGAGCGGTTCTCGTTGGGCGTCTCCGCAGAAGTACATGTAACCGCCCATCGCGTTGTCGACGATCTCGCCGGACAGCCAGTTTCGATACGGACCGGTCTGCCCGAAGTGAGAGATCGACGTCAGCACCACCGAGGGGTTGAGCCTGCGCAAGACGTCGAACCCCAAGCCTTGTTGCGCCAGCCGGCCCGGAGCGAAGCTTTCGACGATCAGGTGCGCTCGTTGAGCCAATCGAAGCACCGCGCGACGGCCATGTGCAGTCGAGGGATCCGCCGTGATCGAGTGCTTGTTGGCGCACAGACACATGAACATCCCGCTCTTTTCGGGATGGAGCTCGTCTCCGGGAAACGGCCCTGCCTGCCTCAGCGGGTGGCCCGAATCTGGGGATTCGACCATGGCCACGGTGGCGCCCAGATCGGCGAGCAGTTTGGTGCAGTACGCGCCGGCGATATTGTCGGAGAGGTCTAGGATGTTGAATCCAGCCAGGGCGGAGCTGTGAGCGATCTCCGGCAGTCCGGCCCGCCGGATTCCCGGCAAGTCAACCGTCGCGTCCGAACTCTCACCTTCGATCATCGCGCTGCCCTCGGTTGATTGATCGTGCGGATCGGAGCGCCTGCGAGGAACGCCTGGATATTCTCCAATGCGTGCCCGTAGAAGATTGCGTAGGTCTCCGATGTGACGTATCCCATGTGAGGAGTGATGACCGTGTTCTCCAAATCCCGCAGAGGATGGTTGGCGGCCAGTGGTTCTTGGTCGAAAACATCCAAGCCTGCGCCTGCGATCTTGCCGGTCTGAACCGCTTCGACGAGGGCGGCTTCGTCGACAATCGGTCCGCGAGACGTATTGATCAGATACGCCGTCGGTTTCATCGAATTCAACTCGGAGGCGCCCAAAAGACCACGCGTGCGGTCGCTCAGAACCAGGTGTATCGTCACGTAGTCCGAGCGAGCCAGCAGGTCTTCCTTCGAAACCAGGGTCGCGCCAATCTCGTCGGTTCGCTCTCGAGTCAGGTTCTGGCTCCAGGCGATGACTTCCATGCCGAACGCCTTGCCCACCATCGCAACTTGGGAACCGAGACGACCCAACCCGATGACGCCGAGCACCTTGCCGTTCAACCCTTCGCCGAGGGTGACCTGCCATCGACCTTCGCGGGTCGCTTTGTCCTCTTCGGGGACACGACGAGCGATCGCGAGGATCAGTCCCCACGTGAGTTCGGCCGTCGGGTATCCAAGGCCCTCTGTCCCGCACACCGTGATGCCGAGTTCCGTAGCAGCGTCGACATCGATCGACGCATTGCGCATTCCGGTCGTGACAAGCAATCCCAGCTCAGGCAGATGTTCGAGCAGACTGCGCGGAAACGGAGTGCGCTCTCGCATGGCGACGATGACGCCGTAGGCGCCCAATCGGGCGGCGAGCCGGTCTTCATCGAAGACGTGCTCAGCAAAGACGTCGACGGTGGCATCGCTCGGAAGCGAACGCCAATCGGCCATCTCTAACGCGACGTTCTGATAGTCGTCCAGAATTGCGATTTTCGTCAATGGTTGGTCTCCTGACGATTCAACAGCCGCAGCTCATGTGCCCGCAGCGATGAGTCCCGTTTTGATCGGGACGAATTATCTGGTTTCCGAAGGGAGCTGGGTCGTGCGTACGGCGAGATGCTTCTCTTTCGTTCGAAGGAGAAGCATGGCGGTCTGACCGTTCGTTAGGGCTCTCGAATGAGCCGTGCAGCCAGGTCGGGGTAAGTCTCGCTCTCGATCATGTGCGGTTTCACGATCGTTCGCAGTGCCTGGACTTCGGCCTCGGTGATCACAGGCGTGGTCTCGACCGGCCCGTCGATTCCCAGATCGAATCCCGTGTTCTCAGCGACCTGATCGGCAGTGAATCCTTCGTGCACCGAAGCCAGCTCCATCAATCGGGTCTCCATGTTAAATCGAAGCTGCGCTATCGGTGTGACGACCGTCACCTCACGAGTCCTGCGCCGGACGCCCTCCGGTGACGTGCCCGCGCCGGAGATGTAATCCACCTGCTCCACGAACGTCCGAGTCGTGTGCTCGGTGCGGAACATTACGATGCGCGGCACCGCGTAGTAGAGCAGACCGGTCCCGTACTGTCCGGGCATCAGAACGTCCGGTTCGTCCCTGTCGCCGATGACGTGGAGGTTGAAGTTGCCGTGCTTGTCGATCTCGATGGCGCTTATAAAGAAGAGGTCCATCTCGCCGCGTTGGGCCAGGAAGTGGAAGTCTTTGCCCGAGACGAACGGTGAGTACTCTTTGCTGCCGAGGATGATGATCTCGACATTCGGGGCGTGAAGCTCTCGGGCGAGCAACATGGCCGTTGCAGGGATGAAGCTCAGTGCGCCGCAGGCGGAGGTTTCCCAGTCGTGCACATGACGGGAGAGCAGGATCGCCAGTCTCTCCTCGGGTCCAAGGTCGAACCCTGAACTCAACTCGAAACGGCCTCGGGAGCGGCCAATCCCATGCGCCGCAAGTAGCCCTCGTGCGACTCGACCTCGTGGACCTGCTGCTCAAGATAGGCGTCGAAAGAGTCTTGGGTTCGGGCAGCGTCGACGTACTCCTCGATGAGCGAGTCGTCGGCGTCGTAGAACCCGGGCGCCGAGGTGGGGTGAGCGCCGTACGGTGCGTGGACGACGGCTGAAACGTGAATCGCAGGAATGAACCATCCGTTCAGCGAATCGGGCCCAACTTCGTCGACAATCTCCTCGACGGACACGATCACCCTGCGTGACGCCTGGGCTAACATCAGCTCTTCGCCGCGACGTTGAACCAAAACGTTGCCGTACTTGTCGCCCTTGGAACCGTGGAATATGGCGACGTCAGGATTGATCGCCTTGGCGACAACGATGCGTTCTTCGGGCTCGAAAGGATCGGTGATGATGCGAAAGTCGGCCGGTCGCCGTTCCAGAATATCGGTGCCGGCATATCCGAGTGTCGACACGAAGGGGACGCCCATTGATCCAGCCTGGATCATCGTGTATAAGACGCCTCAAGTGTTGTCCAACATGTGGATGTCGCCGGCCTTCTGAAGCCTGTCGTAGTTGGGCGCGACCCGGCTATACGTCTCGAAGCCGAGGCTGCACGTCTCGACAGTGTCCGCGACTCCGGCGCCGAGAAGGAAATCGAGATTCATGGCGCCGCCGACGACGCCCATGGCAGTCAGCCCGCGGACACCGCGACGGGCGAGTTCGCGCATCACCGCCATTGGCGTCCAGTCCATGCCGCCTACGAAAACGACCTGGTCTCCGTCTTTGACGATTCCAATTGCCTGTTCAAGATTGACCAGTTTCTCTCTCATGCTGTTGCCTCGTTTCGTCGGTGTGCCCACACACTACTTTGGAGGTCGAATCGTGTCAAGATAGGCGTTTAGATTGTCCGTCGCCGTCCAAAGCCGCCGTAATCGCCGCAAGATCGACGTGCTGCTCCACTAGGTCGGCGAAGCGCACCAGCTTTCGCGGGTGGTCGAAGGAAGCTCCCTCAACCAGGCCTGCCAGGGCGTCCATGGTGGCAATCGTGTCTGAATCAACCACCATGACGGGGACGTTCACGCGCTCGGCCTCGTACTTCACGTACTCAATCGGGTCGATGCCGTTCGTCAGAACGAGGCATGTGACAGGGACGCTCAGCGCCGACATCTGGATGTCGGGCCGGTCGCCCCTTACGATGATGGCGTTGTCGGTTTCGGCGCCGAATCGGAGCTTGCTCGGATCCAGGCCCATTCCGCCAACCTGGCAGCGCTCCACCAACATCGACGTGTCCGGGTCGTCGACCACGAACCTGCCGCCCAGATGCGCCGCTAACTGGCCGACGCTGGCTCCCAGCAGAGTTCGGTCTTCCGGAATCGAGCCGAGATGGGTCATTCCGGCCTCAGCAAGCGAAGGGACCAGATCTTCGGTGACGGAATGCCCGGCGTAGCGCGACACACCGTTGACGATGACGCCCGACAGACGACCGTTCAACGAATCCGTCCAGGGACTCAGATCGGAAGCGGTCAGAGCAGGTCGATATCCGGCCACCACCACCACTTTCGCGTCGAAGGCATCCGCCAACTTCGTCGTGTCCTGCGCCGACATCGCGCCTGCGGCTTCTACGATCACGTGATCGGCCTGTCCGGAAACTACGCTCAAGGCGCCAGAAGCTTGGGCGACGGAATCGGCGAACAACTCACTGCCGAAAGAGATGGGCCAACCGTCGGTGTCTTGGTCGAGAAGGTCCCGATAGGCCGTCGCATCGGGGTCTGAGCCCGAATCGGCGAAGGGTTTGAAAACCGCGACCCGTTGTCCCTGCCGCCGCAGCAACAGCGCAAACGCGGAGCAAAGTGAGGTCTTCCCGGCGCCGGGTTGGTCCGAAGCTACGTACAGGACGGACATTCGAAGCCCCTCTCAGTGACAATTCAGTCTTTGCACCCGCAGCACAGGCAGGCGCGGAATCAGCATTCCGAGGTTTCAGCCGAATTATAGCATCCGACACGCGGACCCGCATCGATCATTTCGCCACCTCGCAAGCCGAATCCAGGTATAATGTTCCATCACTGGAAACTGAGGCGTTGTTCGTGCCTACAGCAGCACATCCAATCAGGCGTCGGCAGCCATTCGTAGGGGCCGGTTTCAAACCCGTCCGCAGCGTTCGGTTGCGCTTCAGGTTTGCTTTGTTCCGACGCGTCCCGATCCGTGCATTGTTGACGGCAAGCTTGCTCCTTCTCGCTCTAGCCTGCAAGGGAGGCGTCGCGGGCGAGGTCCCGGAGCTCGAGAATCGCGCGCTGCAACTCAACAAGACGATCATGTGCCCGGTGTGCCCCGGCGAGTCCATCGATCAGTCGCAAAACGCCCTCGCCGTTCAGATGCGGGGGATCGTGGCGGACAAGTTGGTCGAAGGTTGGACCGAGAAGCAGGTACAGGATTTCTTCGTCGAACGATACGGCCCGAGCGTCTTGTTGGAGCCTCCCAGGAGCGGAATCGACCTGATGGCGTGGATCATCCCGCCTTTGGCAGTTCTGATTGCGGGCGTCGTGATGTTGCTCGTGCTGAAGTGGATGACCAAGCCGGATCCGCAAAGGTCGGAGGCCGAAGAATCGGAGTTGACGGACGACGAGAGGAATCAGTATTTCCAGCGTATCGAAGCCGCCTTGGACACCGAAGCTTCTCGTCGAGACGAGAGACCTCCGGCTTGATCGAGGACTTGACTGCGATGCTCGATTCCTCTCAGCCAGACCGACGCCGAGGCCGATCCCATGATCGTTGACGCCGGACAGATCGCACTGGCGCTCGCGTTCATAGTCTCGGGCTATGTGGTGCTGGCGTCGTTCTTGGGCGTGACCCGCCGGGTCCCCGAACTTGTCGTTAGCGGCCGGTACGGCCTGTACAGCGTCCCCGTGCTGCTGCTCGTCGCCACGTTGGCGCTCATCTACGCGTTCGTGAACAACGACTTCTCGGTCAAGTACGTGGCGGAAAACAGCAGCCTGGGAATGCCCCGGGCGTATGTTTGGGTCGCCTTCTACGCGGGCAACGCGGGCTCCATGCTCTTCCTGGGCGTGGTATTCGCTTTGATGGCCGTCGCGACCGTTGCCAGCTTGCGCGGGCGTCTCCCCTACACCGCGCCCTATGCCACCGGCGTCCTCGCCATCGTGCTCACGTTCTTCCTGGGCGTGATGGTGTTCCTCGCCAACCCCTTCGCGCGGTTGGCCGTCGTCCCGATGGACGGCCAGGGCATCAACCCGCTCCTCGTCCACTTCGGGATGTTCATCCATCCGCCGGTCCAGATGGCTGGACTCATCTCGGTCGCCCTGCCGTTCAGCATCGCGATCGGAGCGCTGCTCGCCGGAAAGGGCGGCGCCGACGAATGGGTGGACCTGGGTCGAATCTGGGGGATGATCTCCTGGGTGATACTGACGCTTGGCCTGCTTCTGGGCGCATGGTGGGCGTACACGATTCTGGGTTGGGGCGGTTACTGGGCGTGGGACCCGGTCGAGAACTCAGCCCTCATGCCTTGGCTGGCGATGACCGCTTTCGTGCACTCGATCATGGTCCAGAAACGACGCGGCATGTTCCGGATGTGGAACATGGTCATCATCATCATCGGGTTCACGATGGCGCAACTCGGCATGTTCATCAATCGTGGCGGACCCGTCCCGTCGGTCCACTCATTCGCCGAGTCGACCATGGGGTGGCTCTTCCTGATGGCGATGGCCGTAACGCTGTTCGGATCCGTTGCCGCGTTCATCTGGCGACTGGACACCCTCCGGAGCAGAGGGCGGCTGGAATCCATGCTCTCGCGGGAGAGCGGCTTCCTGGCTCAGAACGTCCTGTTTCTGGCGGTGGCCTTCGTCACGCTCTGGGGAACGGTGTACCCCATCTTCTCCGAGGTCGCGAACGACGTTGTCGTGACAGTCGGCAGGCCGTTCTTCGACCGCGTGAACGGTCCATTGCTGTTGGGGATCGTGTTCCTGATGGGCGTCGGTCCACTGCTGCCGTGGCGAAGAGCAACGCCTCGTGGTTTGGCAATGACGTTGCGCATTCCGGCTATCACTGCGATCGCGACCGGAATCGGATTGGCCATACTCGGCGTCAGGCAACCGGCGGCGCTGGTCGCCTTCATGACGTGCGCCATCGTCGTTGCCGGGATCCTGCATGAGTGGCACCGCGGCGCCAAAGCGCGACGCCGCCGAGACGTGAACCCGGTAGTAGCCTTCTACAATCTGCTGATGGCTAACCGTCCTCGCTACGGTGGGTACGTCGTCCATTTGTCGATCATCATGCTCGTGGCGGGAGCGACCGCGTCGTCTTTCTACAGCACACAGCGTGATTTCGCGATGTCGCCGGGCCAGACCGAGACCCTCGGTCGGTACACGTTCACCTACACGGGCTCCAGACACGAGTCGTACAGCGATCGCGAGGAAGCCTACGCCCAGTTCGAGGTGTTCGTCGGCGACAAGTACGTTGGTGTCATGGAGGCGCTCAGAGCCGACTATCCGACCTTCAACATCGCGTCCACTCGCGGCGCGATTCGGAGCACGCCGCTCGAGGATTTCTACATTGTTCCTTCCGAATTCAGGGACGGTGGAGAGGCAGTGTTCCGCGTCCTGATCAACCCGATGGTGTGGTGGATGTGGGCCAGCGGTCCGCTGTTGGTGCTCGGGACGCTGTTCTCGCTGACGCCTCATCGCCAGCCGTCTCTGGCCAGCCTGCGTATCCCGGCGTCCGCCGGCACGGCGAGGGCATAGCGCCATGCTCGTTGCGATTGCACTCATCCTCAGCTTGATACCCGCGGCGGCGGTGATATACCCGTTCGTGCGAGGCATTGGCCGCGACGAGTTCGCCGAGGACGAGAGCGCACCCATGGCCGACTTGATGCGACGCTGGAACGCCTCGGTGGACGGCCTGCGCAGCACCGAACTCGAAAACGCCATCGGCAATCTCGACGACAACGACTACCGCGTTGTGAGGCGGCAACTGATGACGGAGGCCGCGCTGGTCCTCAAAACGATGGAGCTCGAGGAGGCTGAAGAGGAGCGTCTGCTGACCAACGTACGCTCCGAGGTCCGAGAGGTGCGGTCGCGGGTCGAGGGCGCTACCGAACCGAGCGCAGACGGCGAAGGGACCGAAGGGACGGCAGAGACGGAAGAGCCACCGCCCCGTTCGCCCTGAGCCGGTCGAAGGGCCGCCGGTGGCCCTTACCGTTGATCGATCCACCGGGACACAACACTAGAGGCGCGGCTCTGCGTTCACCTCGTCGACGAGCGACATGAGCTGCGCAAGGGTCGCGAGCTTCTCCTCGATTGACTCACCAGGAAGCCCCGCACGCAGGGTCGTGATGCCGGCGTCACGGTATACGCGGAGGCGGTCGCGGACCATGTCGGGTGTGCCGATCAGGTTGGCCTTAAGCGCGAGTTCAGTTGGCACCAGGTCGCGAGCTTCGTCGCGGCGGCCGTCCATCCACAGTCGCTGGACTTCGTTGACCTCGTCCTCGAACCCCTGGCGGGCGAAGGCGTTCTTGTAGAAGTTGTTGTCGAGCGAACCCATGGCGCCGAACGTGAATCCGTATCCTCTCGCGTGACGCTTAGCGGTTTCGTCGACGTCGTCGGTGAACTCAACCGAGAGCGGGACGTGGAGGTCCATCGAGTCCAGTGTCTTGCCTGCCTTGGCTGCGCCCGCTCGGATGTGCTTCAGGAACACTTCCGCTGACTCAGGGATGAACGACCCGCCCATCCATCCATCGGCCAGCTCTCCGGCGAGTTCCAGGTTTCGGGGCCCCAGTGCCGCGATGTAGATCGGCACGTCGGCCAGAATCGCGTTGGACCGTATCGCCCTGCCCTCGCCGCCGGGCAACGGCAGCTTGTAGATCTGCCCGTCGTACGAGACTCGTTCGCCAGCGACCGCGAGGCGAAAGACCTCGATCAGCTCACGCGTCCGCTGGATCGGCCGCGCGAACGGCGCCCCGTGCCATCCCTCGATCACCTGCGGACCGCTCGTGCCCAGACCGAGCATGAAGCGACCGCCGGACATCGAGGCGAGCGTCAGGGCGGTCATCGCCAGGTTGGCCGGTGTACGCGTGCCGATCTGGACGATGCCGGTCCCGAGTCCGATCTTGCTGGTGCGCCCCGCCAAGAAGGCCAGCGGTGTGACGGCATCGTAAGCCCACGCTTCGTTGGTCCAGATCGAGTGGACGCCCAGCCGCTCGGCCTCGACCGCGAACGTGGCGACGCTCTCCCAATCGCCCGACGCGATGCTTCTGTTGCTGACTGCTATGCGCATTGCCGAAATACCTCGATTAGTTGAGTTGGACCGTTCTCGCTAGCTGGATGGGTACCCGGGCGTCTGCTTGTTTTTGCCGATCTGGCCAATGTGGTCCATGTCGTGGACTCGCTGGAACAGGTACCACGCCCTCGCGTGCAGCTCGCCGAACGCGAAATGGTTGGAGGTCGCATCGAAGGACGGCGGCTCGGGCAGCCGCTCGGTCATCGCGCTCCACGCGATCGAGTCCGCGAGCAGTCGTGTCCGCAGCCGATCGATGGTCTCGACTTCGTGGTCCTGTTGGTCTTCGACGTCGTCGGCGCTTCGTGTGCCGCCGTTGGCGAGGGTCTCGACGAGCCTGGAGACGCGGCCCGAGACGGTGACGACGTGGCTCAGCACTTCTAGGATGCTCCACTCGTCTGGGTCCGGTTTGAACGCAGCTTGCTCATCGCTGACGCCCGCCGCGGCGTCAATCAAGTCCAACCTGGCTTTCACGAACCTAACCCACAACTCCGCGAACGTATACCGTTCGCCCTGCGAAAGCAGATATCCTCGAACTCGCTCTGCCTCTCCCTGTGCCGTAGTCATGTAGCCCTCCGCCGGTCATTGTGCAATCTTCGCTGTCACAGATCGCGTTGCGCCTGTGAGGTCCGACTATAGCCAAGCACAGCCAGTCAGTCAACTTGACGCACCGGGCGGCCGTCCATAGCATTAACGGGTCGAAAGCAGGCGCGACGCGACTGCGCCAAGCATCAGGCTATTGGAGACGCAACATGGTCAAGGCAGCGGTGCTATACGAAGCGAATCAACCACTGGTCGTCGAAGAAATCGAGCAGGATCCGCCCAAGGCTGGCGAGGTCCTCGTTCGGACCGACGCCGCCGGCCTGTGCGCCAGCGACATCCACATCATGCACGGCGCCGCGATCATGCCGAAGCCAGTCGTGCTCGGCCACGAGGGCGCCGGAACCATCGAGGAGGTCGGGCCCGGCGTGACAAGCGTCAAACCCGGCGACCGCTGCATCATGTCGTTCGTGTCCAACTGCGGCCACTGCCGCATGTGCCGCTCCGGCTACCCCAACTTGTGCGACTCCAACGCCGAGACCGGCGCGAACCAGTACGACGGGACAGCCCGCCTGCACAAGGACGGCGTCGATATCTACCAGATGGCCAAACTGGGGGTGTTCGCCGAACGCATGGTCACGCCGCAACAGGCCTGTCATCCTATCCCGGACGAGGTCCCGATGGATGTGGCGTCGCTGATGGGCTGCTGCGTGGCCACCGGAGTGGGCGCCGTCATCAACTCGCCTGCGATCCGGCCGGGCGCCACGGTGGCCGTATTCGGATGCGGCGGCGTCGGGCTTAGCGCGATCCAAGGGGCGAAGCTAATGAACGCCAGCCGCATCATCGCCGTCGACATCTTCGATCACAAGCTGGAGTTCACGTACAAGTTCGGCGCGACCGACGTTGTCAACTCGCGGGAGGTCGACGCGGTCGAAGCCATTCGCGAGCTCACCGGCGGCGGTGTTGACATGGCATTCGACACGTTCGGCGGCTCCGAGACAACCGCCGCTGCGGTGGGGGCGCTACGCAAGGGCGGAACCACTGTTCAGGTGGGGCTCGCCCCAGTCGGCGACACCGCGCCCATCGACATCGTCGATTTGGTGCGTAACCAGAAGACCCTGGTCGGCAGCTACTACGGCTCCGTCAGCCCCCACGAGACGTTCAGCAAGATCGTGGACTTCTACCTGCGCGGACTCATCGACGTGGAGAGCATGATCACTCGCACTTACTCACTGGACCAGATCAACGAGGGCTTCGACGCCCTGGCCCGCGGCGAAGACGGCCGGGGCATCATCCGGTACACGGGGGCTTAGCGCCATCGACCATCAACACGAGTCGTCCGAATCGCACAACACCGCCGAGTGGTGGGACGAGGCCTGGGCTTCGAGTGATCATGCAACTCCGGAACCAGACGGGATTCTGCTCGCCGAGGTCCGGGGTTTGCATCCCGGACGCGCGCTGGACATCGGGTGCGGAGAGGGCGCCAACGCCGTGTGGCTCGCCGAACAGGGATGGAGAGTAACAGCCGTCGACTTCGCAGAGTCCGGCATCCGCCGAGGCCGCGAGCTCGCTGCCGAACGAGGCGTGGAAGTCGATTTCCTGGTGGCCGATGCGGGATCATACCAGTCCGATGATCGGTTCGAT
>CEQE01003431.1_pt1 | contig 19500 bp, 14 predicted proteins | sample 356201 | NCBI WGS metagenome assembly CEQE01 (sample SAMEA2619970, study PRJEB7988) | marine metagenome | biome: marine biome (ENVO:00000447); feature: mesopelagic zone (ENVO:00000213) & marine oxygen minimum zone (ENVO:01000065); material: "saline water (ENVO:00002010), including plankton...
ATTTCTGTTGCTGGGTTAGGGCTTTTCTTCCTGCCGTTTGCTGTTTTCACTTTAAGGAAATTGTTTCCTTTTTACTTGTTCTTTATTGCAATTGCAGTAAGTGGGTTTGTAAATATGCAGATTCCAGGCGCCATAAACGTGCTGGTTAAATGGTGTTATTTCTTAGTTTTGACTGGAGCGCTATTCCTTTCTATTCGAATGCAAGGTCAGAACGAAACCTTTAGGAAGCTTTTAGTACCATTTTTCATGCCCGTAACATTACAAATTTTATCTATTTTGCTTGGTCATGCAAAAGCAGCTGAAGCTGACGGCTCTACCAGTTTCATAGGAGGCTATAATCACGAAGCGGCTTTCTCAATGATTATAGTGAGCTTTATATTTGTGATTGGGCTGACAAAACCGAACTCAATTCGTTTTAGAACTAGCTTGTTCTCTTTATCTGTAATTCTTCTCATCTTAGTAAACTATCGAACCTCAGTACTCACGATATTGCCGATAGCCGCAGTTTTCTATTTCACACTGGTTGAGCAGCGTTTAAAGCCCTCGCAAAAGGTTCCTGTGCTGAGCATTGTAACTATGGCTATTGTTTTGGCATTCATGGTGCTTTCTTTCACTATGCGAGAAAGGTTTTCAGACGTTGGACTTCTAATAAGCAACTTAGACATCATTTTTAAATCGCCTATCTATTTCAGCGAGGCGGAAAAAGACATCATGTCCGCTCGAGTCTTCATTTGGAGTCAGTATATCGACGCTTACAATAACGCTGGAGCGCTTAATCAATTGATCGGTTTTGGTCCCGACTCTTGGAAAGGCGTCTTTGCAAAATATGCACATAACACATACGTTTCAAACCTTTATGAATATGGTGTTATCGGCTTTTCCGCGTTTATATTTATGTGCGCATTTTGCTTACAGCAAGCGTTTAATATCGCCAACAGGGGCTTATCTAAGATAGTAGCTTTCTCTGTTATTGGTTTTTTCATAATGAATATGGCAACCATGCCGCTGTGGAACATTGAGGGGCTAATCTTCTTCGCTATTTTGATTAGTGTCGTTTTCGCACTAGCGACGACTAAAAAGTCGATACACGCTAATAAACGTGACAGAAACTTAAATCATGAGGTTCGTAAGGTAATATGAAGATATGCGCGATAGGATTACGGGGAATACCAGATGTTATGGGAGGCATTGAGTCTCATTGTCAGCAGTTGTACCCGCGGATAACGAAAAGCGATGTATCTGTAACAGTTATTGCGCGCTCCCCCTACGTTAGCCAAAAGCAGTACAACTTTGAAGGAGTTGATGTTAGAAGTGTTTGGACACTGAAGCACAAGTTTTTAGAAACGTTCATGCACACGTTTTTAGCGATTTTGTACGCAAGAATATTTGTTAATCCAGATGTTGTTCACCTTCATGCTATTGGACCTGCGTTATTCACACCTTTAGCGAGACTGCTTGGGATGAAAGTGGTCGTTACACATCACGGCGCCGACTATGACAGACAGAAGTGGAATGGACTTGCGAAGTTTATGCTTAGAACTGGCGAAAAAATGGGAGTTCTTTTCGCAAACAAAATTTTTGTAGTGGGTAAAACATTAACTCAACGATTAAAAGAGCAGTTTCCGAAGCATTCTGAAAAAATTAACTATGTGCCTAACGGAATGTTGCCATCATTCATTGGCTCAATTTCTGCGAGTGCACTTCCAAAAGAACTCAACATATCATCACAAAACTACATTTTGACAGTGGGGAGGCTAGTTCCAGAAAAAGGATTTCATGACCTTATAGCCGCTTACAAAGCTTCTGATAGCGAACTTAAACTCGTTATTGTTGGTAAAGCAGATCATCAAGATGAATACGCCTCTTCCCTTGTACAACAGGCCAGTGAAAATATTTTGTTTGCAGGCCGTCGATCTGGCGATGAACTTAAGGCTTTATACAAGCATGCGAGAGTATTCGTTCTACCCTCATACCATGAGGGACTGCCTATAGTAGCGTTGGAAGCTATAAGTGCAGGAACACCTGTTCTTTTAAGCGATATTTTGCCAAATAAAGATATAGTAGCTGCTCAGGACAGTTATTTCACTGTTGGCGATACTTCCGCGTTATCAAAAAGACTCACGGATTTAGAGAATCTAAATTTGAATCTCGATCAAGAAGCGTTTTTACATGAGTTTAACTGGGATCGAATAGCAGAAAAAACGTTAACATTAATGAAAGGAACAGACTCCGGGGATGAAAACGCATGAGCATGAAAATATCAGTAGTCATAACCACTTTCAATCGCCCAGAGTTTTTAATAGAAGCCTTGGAAGGCATTAAAAATCAGTACTGCTCACCGCACGAGGTGATCATTATCGATGATAATTCAAGTGTTTCTTATAAAAGCGCGATGCCTATAGTTGATTCAACAGCAGCTAAATACTATCGACAAAATATTTCATGTGGAGCAAATAAAGCCAGAAATTTAGGTGTTGAGTATGCTACGGGTGATATTGTTGCGTTTCTCGATGATGATGACGTCTGGCTGCCAGAGTATCTGAAGACTTTGCAAGAAGTTTATCGGAGTGGGACAGAAGCGGTCGTGACCGGCTTCAAGCAATTGGGGAAAGAAGACGTTATTGTTGTCAACAAGGATATTCTCGTGAGCAAGCCTTCATTGTTAAGAGGAAACACTTACTGTGGAATGAGTGGGTTTAGCGCTAAACGACAACTTCTACTTAAAAATACGTTTGATGAGTCGCTAAATAATGGTCAAGACTGGGACATGTATGTTCGACTTTTTCAACAAGACATCGCATTTGTAAATATTCCCAAACCGCTTTTCCTTTATAGATTTCAAAATGAAGACGGAATTGGCGCAAAAGTCAGAAAAATGAAGCCTGCTGACATAGATAAAAGACTTGGGTCAGCCTACAAACACAAAGATTTTCTGGGCGACTATTGGTTTAATAAACGCGTAAGTGATCAAATATTGTTTTCTCTAAAGCATAAAAACAAAAAACTGTCTTGGGTTTTTAAATCACTAAAAGTTGCTGGTTTTAAGGCAACAATTGTTTTTTTCTATAATGCCGTCAAGCGTAAAGTACTTAACAAGCCAATGTCTATTTAGCGTTGCAATAGTTCCGTCTATTTGAATGTAAATCTCAGTTTTCTACGTGGTTCTTATGACTTCAAAAATTAAAGTATCAGTGATAGTTCCTGTTTGGAACGACGCTCGAAGAATCGTTAAGTGTGTAAACGCGCTGAAAGCGCAGCATTTTGCTAAAGGCACTTTCGAAATAATTATCGTTGATAATGGTTCTAATGATGACACTTTCAAGGTCGTTTCAGAAATTGACGGGATCACGGCGATACAGGAATTTGCGCCTGGTTCTTATGCTGCTAGAAACAAAGGCTTATCAATAGCCAAAGGGGGCTATGTTGCATTTACTGATGCAGATTGCGTCCCAGACGAAAAATGGTTAGAAGAATTGGTTAATTGCGCAGAAAAACAAAAATATTTTGGTGTCATAGCTGGCGATATTCACTTTTTTAAAGATGAGGATGAAGAAGTTGATGAAGCATCGATAGCGTACGAGAACTTTTTTTCTATGGACCAAGAGGCCTATGCCAAGAAAGGAGTTTGCATAACGGCAAACTGGCTTTCCAAAAGAGAAGATCTTTTACATTTAGGAGGCTTTAACGCGAAAGTTAAATCTGGCGGCGATCACGACATGGCCAAACGCCTTACTCAATCAGGCTTAAGAGTTGTATTTTGTAGTGAAGCTTTCGTAAAGCACCCAGCTAGAAATAAATCTGAAATACTAAAGAAAAGAAGGCGTGTTATCGGTGGAGCTTGGGATAAGAGAGAACAAAAATTTAAATCAATTAAGCTCACTTGGGATGCCATCAAACTTTACGTAAAGCGAACCCTCATAGTCTTCCTCACCAGCAATGCATCGTTTAAGGAAAGAATTTCGGTATTTGGGGTTATAACGTCAATCTTTTTCGTTTCACTTTCTGAAATCTTAAAGCTCGCTGGTGGGAAACAAAGTGCAAGAAGCTGATAGAAGGAATTATTTACGTTGAGCAGATTAGTAAGCGCTACTTCATGGACGACACTTGCAACGTTGGTCAATCTCGTATTGACGATGGTACAACTTGCATTTCTCGTGAGGATATTAGCGCCCTCAGTTTTTGGACAATTCGCCGTAGTTAATATGGTGATTGAAGTTTTTGTTGCGTTTGCGCTTGGCGGCATCTCTAATTTTCTTATTTTTAAGCGAGATGCGGACCAACAAACGAGTAATGCGATTTATTATCTTGCTTTAATAATTGGCGCAATTTTTAGTGTTCTTCTATATCTGCTTACACCTTTTATAGCTAGTGCTCTTGGTTACGAAGCTATAATACAAGAGCTTCGACTGGCAACTTTGCTTCTTGTAGTCTCATCGCTATCGTCACAATATCAAGCTATTGGTATGAAGCACTTTAAGCATCAGAGCATTGCGAAAATTGATATAGCAGCAAAGCTTTTATCATTTAGTTTTGCAATTTCATTTCCTGAGCTTGAGCTATTGTGCTTAGTAGGTGCAATTATAATTTATCAAGTAGCTAAATTGTTGGGTTTCATGCTCTTTTTGGGAAAATTTGTAAACCTTTCGTTATCTACTGATACAAGAATATTTAAAGAAGCTTTCAACTACGGCATTTTTGATTTTGGTTCTCAAGCGATAAACATTGTTAGAAAGCAACTCGATGTAATGATTCTTGCTATTACATTACCAAGTTGTGAGATGGGTGTTTATCACGTCATCAAACAATTAGCCAGTAGACCTGCACAAGCGCTACAACCAATTATAGGTAAAGTGGCATTACCTGCGTTTGCTGAAGTCAAACAGAATCACGAAAAATTTCAGAGAGTCTATAAAGATATCTACTTCTTACAATTGTTTGTTTTAGCGTTTATTTACGTGCCCGTGATTGTCGCATCTGAATTAGTAGCGACATTATTTTTTGGAGACTCGTACGCTCAATATAGTTTGGTACTTTCGTTACTCGCGGGCTTTTGGTTTATTAGAGTTGCTTCCTCTAATCTTGTAGGGCCATTGGTCCAATCTACAGGGCATACTAAGCGTAACTTTTTGTGGAACATTTATGTGATGATCCCCAATGCGCTAGTGATATATATTTCTTCTATGTTTGGTGTTGAAGCGCTTGTTTTTTCAATGGTGGTATTTCAAGTAACGTTATTTCCTATTGTTAATTTTTACTTTGTTAAATACATAACGGGTGTTGAATTTTCATATTCGTTGAGAAGTATGTTGATTGTTGTGCTTGCTTTTTCTATTCCAATCGCGGTTTTCCACAAATTCTTGGTTCCTTTAATACCTGATTTGTGGTTCATGCAAGAGACTTCTGTTGCTGCCTTTACAGTCGCTGTTGCATTAGTTTTATATTTCCAATATTCAGAAGTAAAAAATTCTATTCAGCGAATAAAAGGGTTCTAAATGTCTGGCACTAAGCAAGTTTGTTTTTTTATAAGAAGCTTTCCGGTTCTTTCTCAAACATTCGTTTTAAATCAAGTTAAAGATTTGGTGGCAGAGGGGGTAGATGTTCATGTTTTGGCCGTGAACCCCATAAAGAATGACAATGACGTGGTTGCGGAGGTTTTTGGAACTCGTGCGCAGGCAAATGTAACGTCTATTTTGCCCTCTGAACACGATAAAACCTCCTACTTATATATGCTATTTGGCTTCCTCTATTGCTTGTGTTCACCAAAGAGATTTAGGCTTATTAAATTGTTTTTCTATTTTCTAATAAGAAGAAACAAGTTTTTAGCAAAAGACTTGATGTGTATTGTTTGGTTTTTAAAGTCACGAGACATCAAAATCGATAATTGTGTTGCCCATTTTGGAAGTAATGGTGTCATTTTTGATTATCTCGTTAAAGCAGAACTCATCGAGTGTGACAATTTATTTACGATATTTCACGGCTACGAAATTAGTCGATATGATCAGCTAACTATTTGGGAAAAACTCTACGGTAAATTAGGTGGTAAACTACTTCCTATCAGTGAACATTGGAAAAGCAAACTAGTGAGTCTAGGTGTGGCGCCTTCAAGAATAGAAGTAGTTCACATGGGCGTTGATGTTGATCGTTTTTCTTACAATGAAAAAGCTGCTTCCACCCCTCTTTCAATTCTTTCTGTTGCGCGAGCTACCGAAAAGAAAGGGTTACATTTTGCTATCGAAGCAGTATTAATGTGTCCTATAGAGTGCAGCTATACAATTATTGGTGATGGCGTATTACTTCCTGAGCTTCGTAATAAAGCTAACAATCATCCAAACGGACATAGAGTCATATTCAAAGGTGCACAGCCCTCAAGCGTTGTAGCGAGCTCGCTCAAATCTACTGACCTATTTTTGCTTCCATCAGTTCGTGATTCATCTGGCGACATGGAAGGTATTCCGGTGTCACTTATGGAAGCGATGGCAAGTGGAGTAGTCGTACTGTCCACAGTTCACAGTGGTATTCCTGAATTAATTACAGATGGCGAGTCTGGCTTCTTAGTTCCCGAAAAAGACAGTGGGGCTATAAGTCGGAAAATTGTCGAGATTAGCAAAAATCAAAATCTCAACATTATTCGAAAGAATGCCCGCTGCAAAGTAGACGACGAATTCAATGCTCGAAAGCTTCAGACGCGCTTGCTCGAAATTCTAAAATTAAAAACGGTTTAATAAAATGAAAATTCTCATAATTGGTAATCATACATGCGGTAATCGAGGTGATGGTGCGATCATTCGTGGGTTAATTGAGGAGATTGAAGAGCAACAGCCAGGTGTGAACGTTGATGTGATGTCTCGATTTCCAGTTAGCTCAGAGTTTTTACTAGGAAAACCCTTCATTTTCGATTGGATTTACAAGTATCAGCGTTTCAAAGGTGGCTTGAAAGCAAAGCTACAGAATCGAATTTACAAGTCAACGTTAAAAAAGCATCTTGTCAATTCGGCAGAGAGTACGAAGATAGATACAAGATTACCTCAAGAGTTTAAGGATTACATAAAATCTCTTAAAGAGTATGACTATGTTATTCAAGTTGGAGGGTCGTTTTTCGTAGATCTTTACGGGGTAGGGCAGTTCTATCATGCTTTGTGTACTCTGGCTTCAGGCACACCATTACTCATATTAGGACACTCTGTAGGACCATTTGAGAATAAGGAGTTTTGTGATGTATCAAAATTGGTTTTCAATCGTGCCAAAGTACTTGCACTAAGAGAGTCAGTGAGTAAAGACCTATTAGAAGAAAAGTTTGAGCTTCCAAGGAGTTACTATGAAGGTGCGGATACTGCATGGTTAGTGAGAAGCAATCATGTTGCTATTGAGAACGCTGCACTTATTGAATTTGTAGAATCAGAAAATACGATAGCCATAACACTCAGAGAGTTAAAACCATTTGATAAGAGGTTAGGAATATCACAGGACCTTTATGAAGATAAGTATGCTGAAATTTGTAACCACTTAATCAGAAAAGGGTTCAACATACTCGCATGCTCTACTTGCACTGGTATTGATGGCTATCAAAAAGACGACAGGATGGTTGCGTTAAGAGTACAAAAGAAAATAGATACTCCAGAAAAATTCAAAGTTGTTTTGGATGAGTTGAATGACGTACAGTTAGGTACACTTCTTTCTAAGTGCCAGCTTACCATAGGAACCAGGTTGCACAGTGCTATCATTTCTATGAACTTCGGAACTCCAGCATTTGCGCTTAACTACGAGCATAAATCTGAGGGTATTATGAATCAATTAGGCCTTCCATCGTTTGGTACTCATTTATCGGAATTGGTAGACGGCTCACTTATTAATAAAGTGGATAGTTGTTTGGCAGACTTGGTCAACGTGCGTGAAAAGGTTCACTGCGCTGTAGAAAATGAAAAGGCACGTGCAAGAAATATGATTAGTCTTTCGTTTAAGTAAGATAAACAAACTGTCATTATAATTTACAGTTTTGAAACTGCGCTCTCTAAGTCTATGTTTTTAAAGGGTTGCAATGTTGGCGCAATTAATGCATGTTTGGTATATAGAAAGCTGTAGAAGCTTCTATCCCAAAATTATCAAAGGAAGTAGTTGTATGAAATTGTTTTTTAAAGCTGCATTGATCGCGTCAGTCGTCTTATTTACAAGTGCCGCAAACGCTGCTTTTATAAACTTCGATAATGAAGTTGGCTCTGCCTCAGGATACGCTAGTCAGGATAATAGCTCAGGTACATTGTTGTCGAGTAACTCTGGCGCCACTTTGGAGCTAGGTGGAAATCGTTGGATTGATATTCCAATGAACGTTACCATTACAAGTAGCTCAATTCTTAAATTTTCATTCGAAGCGTCAGGTTTGAATGCTGAATTGTACGGTATTGGTTTTGATAATAACGATACCTACACGTACGGACAAATTGATTCGTTTGCTTTTTTCGGTGGTTCACAACTTAACAAGATGATTAGAGAAAACCCGTTAAACGCCTTCGGAAATTATTCGGTAGGTGACGGAATCGTAAACTATTCATTGAATATTGGCGATTTTTTCACAGGTACGTTTGACAGAATCATTTTTGTCCTTGATAACGATGAAAATCAAACTGGTTCATTTGCCTCGTTTTCTAACGTGGAAATTTGTGACAATGTACTCGTTTGCCAAACTGCAGCGATTACAGAAGTTCCAGCGCCAAGCCACCTTGGCTTTGCAGGTTTAGCTCTGTTAATCGTCGGTGCGCTACGTAGAAAAATAAGATAATCGTTTTTAAAATTATAGGCGCGCCAATGGCCTATGAATAACGAAAGTAAAGAATACGCCCGGTGCTAATCATCGGGCGTTTTTATTTGAGATAACTACATTCTAGGTTACAGTTGTTTCTTCAAAAATACATCGACTAAGAGTTGAGGGTGTCGTAGCATAAGGAACGTTGTTTATGCCTTGTTCATATCAAATGTAAGTGAAGGTTAAAAGGAATAAGGAACCTTCCAAGTTTTTTGTAGAAGATATTTTAAGTTTTGTCTATAAAAAAGAGTCAGCGTAAATCCACGCTAGCGCTTTTTTACCATTTCTTCACTGCCTCATAAATAATCTGGTCTACATCATTTAGCTCGTCTATACATTCCATTATATTTGGATCGTTATAGATCTTATTTGCCTCTTCGCTATTTGGCGTCGTATTTTTGCTACTTATAGTAATTCTAGTATCAAAGCTTTTATTAAACTTTGTTTTCCAGCTTTCTAAATCTTCTAAGATTCCTACACTAGAAAATCTTTTTAAGTTTTCTATAGCTGAACTAGCCGCTTCATCCTTGTTCGCCAGAATTTCTTCAGGGTCATTAAAATGCGAGAAAAAACGAGCATAAGTAGTGCATGATAACTTCGCTTTTTCAGACGTTAAGTATGCAGATATTTCACTCTCGCTTTTAACCCATGAAGACTGTTTGAAGCGATTATAAATATATTCAGAAACAAAGCGTTTGTTTGGCTCTCTCAGAATAGTGATGAAGTTCCAATTTTTATGAAATTGCTGAGTAACCTCAGGTCTAGCTCTACAATGACCAGTTACATACACTTGATTCTTATAATGCAGAAAATTAATCAGTTGGGCTTCTCTTGCTAACATCATATCGATATCTAATATCTCGTTACAAATTTTGCTCCCTTTTAAGTCTATACTTCCAACAAATCGAGAAGCTTTAAAAACTTTTGGATAAAGAGATTGATAAATCGCATCAGATAGAGATACACCCCCACACTTTGGAACGTGGCAAAAAAACACTTTCGGGTAACCTTCTAACACATTAGTCACTTTCTTTTTAATAAATTGATTCACACTCGTCCCTACAAATCCGATTATTTTTTAAATTAATTCTAAAATTTAGAAGCAAAAATTAGACCCAAATATACACTTTAGATGCTTCTCAATCTAACCTATATGAAGTGGCATATGAGAGGATATGATTAATATATTTCATGAAGATTTCATTGTCCCCAAATTCTTGTTTTACCCTAAAGTTATTTCCTGTAAAAATAATAGTATAATCATTTGTTTTCTAATTCTCGGTGATAGAGATGTTTTTAAAAATTGCACGTGATGAGTTGGTGGACTGTTTAATTTTGTCATTGTCTAAAACCAAGACGAGGTAGTTTACTTGGCCTGTAATGTGTTTCCCTATGGGGAACGAAACTCGACTATTCGTACCGCTAAAGCTGTCAGTGCCATCTATCCCCCAGTTTTGACTGCCGACAAATCTAACTACTCGGTTGCTGTCTACATCTTTATCTGTTTCAAATCCAATTCCGATTATCTCAGCGCTTCCTTCTATGGCAAGTTCAAGATTTATCATCGAATTTCCTGTCAATTTATAATCTATGGGAAAAATCTGCCAATTGTTGCCTGTGAGAGTAACAGCGCTTTCAGCTGTGATAATTGTTGCACCGTATTCATATTGACTTGTTAGTTCTTCATATACAGCATCATTTGGATTAAGCTCCCAGGTAACCTCGGGTTTTTCAGTTACTAGCTGTAATCCAATCGTTCCTGAAAAGTTTGGGATTTGATATCCATCTGAAATAAATAGTTTAGGGGAAGCAACGCTTTTTAAAGATTCGATGTATTCAATATCATCTGAATAAGCGTGCTCTTGAAGATACTCAAAATTAAATTCGTATCGGGCGTCTAACGTATCTTGGTTGAAACATAAGTCATTAATGCTAGTGCTTCCTATATATTTTTCTTTGTCAAAAATACAATACCCTGCTGAGTTACCAGAACCTTGAGTGAAAACAATATTGTTTTTAGAGGTTACCCAAAAGGTAGTGTCACCATTTACACGAGATGCAGCGATGCCGTTTCGTTCAACATCAATTACGTTCTCAAAAATAAACGTTCTTCCTGCGGGCTTGGCAATTAAGCCTCCCGCTTTTATAGCGGTCCATTCCTTACCTGTTTCATCGCCTAAATTGTGAATGTAATTGTGAAAAATATAGCTTGGTCCAAGTGTGTTCGGTGCAATACTGATACCTGCATACCCCTGTTCAATCTCGTTGTTATAAACCAATACATTTTGCTGACCGCCGTCTATCTCTATTACGTCATCGTTGGCATAAGCAAGATAATTACCGTAAATAGCGGAATTCTTGACAAAGCCACCACGGCGCTCGGTATTCATTCTTCCTTCAATTACGTCGTTGAACCTATGCTCATGCGAGCCATAAAACCGATTGTTTCTTACTATGAATTCGCCTCTATACAAATCACTATCGTGGTATGCCCAAACTTGAAGTGCATTTGCACCTTTTGGGTGCCCATGCTGCCAACTATTCGCGGACAAATTAGGGCTATGCACTTCGCATTCTTCAATCACAGCAATGCCGCTACGCTCTAAATAAATCCCAGAGTCGTAGTTAATCGGAGAGCCACTAGTAGTGCTCGAGTAAGCAATCCCATCTCTTATATCGTTAGCTCTTCTGCCGTAGCCAGAGACATTGCATCCCTTAATCCAAATATGATGGGCCTTCTTGGCAAAAATGCCGTACCGCTCCCCGCCCGTTACCGTCAAGTTCTCTAGCATGATATACGAATTGTTACCGATATTTACTGCAGAGAGCACGTCGTTACCTGCTTCGATCACTGGACCATCGCCAATAATTTTGGCATAACCGTTTGCAGCGCCCTGAATATTTAGCGCTTCTAAGTCAAGCTGACCCCCTGAATATATTTCTGATAGATAATAGATTTTATCTGGATCGATAGGGGGGGAATTTGGCTTTGTTTTAGTTTGAAACTTATGTTCTTCAACATTTCCATTCAAATCGGTTACGGCGACTTCGATAAAGTAAGTTGTGTCGGCATTGAGGTACACAATGCTACCTGCGAAAGCTCCATAAATTGGTTCCCAAGATAAATCCAAGCCTTTTCGCCAATGTGTGTCATCTTCTTCCCTAAAGCGCACGCTAGCAACGCTATCTTCATCCTGCCCGTAAATAACTATCCCGACAGAGTTAATCAACGGTGTTGCAGTGTTTGTAAATCCAGAGGCCGAGGCTGCAAAAACTATAGAAGGGTCTAACCCCGCTGTAATCGCTGACTCGTAAATATCGTTTTTGCTTAAGCCCGAATATGTTGAAATTATTTTCATCCACTTTGCAGTATCGATAGGATACAAAGCGAATAGAACTGAGGCTTGATTAGAGGTTATATTGGCAAACCGCGCTTTCTTTTCATCTTCACTGATAGGTGGGCAAGGTATTAACACATGTTGCTTATACAACAGGGCTATCTCGTCTTCGTACTTTTCGACAACGGTTGATAGGTTTTTCGGGCCTTTGTAATCAGCTAGTAATGAGTTTACGGTATTATTATTGCTAATATTCGTATGAACATAGTTATACAAAATATCACCGGGTTGGTTCCCCTTTGCATAATTTTCATAATTCTTGTTTATAGTGGCACAAGAAAACATTAGAAAAGACAGCAGACTAATAAAAGCGAGGCGAAAAATAGTTAGCTTTGAGTTAGCAGAGTGCATGGTATATCCCTATAGATTGAAAAGCGTGAAAAGAAAACTAGGGCTGTTTTAAAAGGGTAGTGCTAACGTTGTTACGTATCAAGGTGCAAGCTGGGATCTCGCTAATTAAATTTGTTTTTCAAATATTGCTGTTTATACAATTATTTCGGAAGTTGCATTTTCGTTAGGGCTACCGCCAGCCTGCAAAACTTCGTTTGAGAACTATTTTACATGAAATGTGTAATCAAAAGATGGTATCTGTAATAAATATGTAAACGTGGTTTTAGTAACTAATATCCTTTGTATATCAACAGTTGCTAGCGATAGAAATATATAGAATTAAGAAATGTAGAATGTATACTGAGATTTCTTTCTGTTGAGGTCACTTTACTGCTTTTTGTGGCTGCAGCGTTTAATGAAGTTAACAGTATATTTATGTCATATTTGATGCTAGGGAATGGCTTTGCACAACAAAAAACGCTTTTCAGCAATTGCACTCTTTTCAAAATTTGCATCTGTCGGTGTACTGAATACAGCTATACATTGGTTGTCATTTTTTGCATTAACCTATCTTGGGTATGATCAAGCTTTTTCGAATCTTATTGCTTTCTCTGTCGCAGTAACATTTTCTTTCTTTGCAAACAGTAAATTCACTTTTAACTCCAAAGTTTCTGTACATCGCTATCTTATGTTTACTGCTTTTATGGGCGCTTTAGCATTCTTATTTGGCTTTTTGGCTGATGCTTGGAAACTACATGAGGTAGTTACTCTAGTCCTGTTCTCTGGAACGAGTCTGGTTGTTGGCTTTTTGTTTTCAAGATATATCGTTTTTAAAGAGGTTTAAGTAAACCCATGGACAAAATTTCGCTAGTTGTTCCCGTTTTCAATGAAGAAGAAGTTATAAACATTTTTTATGAAAAAGTTAGAGCAGAACTAAGTCAATACCAAGTTCAGATAGTCTTTATAGATGATGGCAGTTCTGACAAGACACTTGAAATCACTTCTCGAATAGCTTCTAGTGATGAAAATGTGAAAGTACTTTCCTTTATAAAGAATTTTGGTAAAGAACCGGCGCTATTTGCGGGTCTAGAGCACAGCGATGGAGACGCCGTTATTCCTATTGATGTCGATTTGCAAGACCCTATCGAAGTTGTTCACGAGTTGATTGCTAAATGGCGAGAGGGCTATGAAATGGTGCTCGCTAAACGCGCCAATCGAGATTCAGATACTTACCTTAAACGTAAAACAGCACAGTGGTTTTATTCTTTTCATAACAAAATAAGCAATACCAAAATAGAAGAAAACGTTGGTGACTTTAGGCTTTTAGATAAAAAAATCGTTCAAAGTATTATCCAACTCGAAGAGCGCAATCTCTTTATGAAAGCGATTTTATCTTGGTGTGGCGGTAAGACTGCAATTGTTGAATATTCCCGCGATGAACGTGCAGCTGGTACGACAAAGTTCAATGGCTGGAAGTTATGGAATCTGGCATTAGAGGGAATCACAGGTTTTTCTACAGTTCCCCTGAGAATGTGGACTTATATAGGGTTTATGATTTCATCACTCTCCTTCGGATACGGTTTATTGATGATTGTTGAAAAACTCATTTGGGGAAATGCCGTCCCGGGTTATCCATCTTTAATGGTATCGGTATTATTCCTTGGTGGGGTTCAGCTTATAGGTATAGGCGTATTAGGTGAGTACATAGGCCGTATTTATGTTGAAACCAAAAGGCGTCCTAGATATATCCTTAACAATACTAGTAGCAACAAGGATGTTGAATAATGCAGAAAATATTTGAAAAAATTGATGAAAAGTCCCTAATTTTATTTTTATTGGCAGTTGCATTCATCGTCAGGTTATTGGGAGCAGACTCTTTTTCTTTATGGTTTGATGAAGCATTGAATTTTCGTATTGTAAGCAATCCTTGGAATGTACTGTGGATTTCTAATTATGATCCTACGCCACCACTGTACTATTCGATACTCAAAGTTTTCATTAGCCCAAATACATCTGAGCTAACTATGCGTTTACCGAGCATAATTTTTGGTACCCTCACTGTTTTTATATTTTATAAAATATGCAGGTTTTTTTTCACAAAAATTGACTCATTTCTTGCCACAATTCTATTCTCTTTATCAGTTCACCAAGTAGAGTATTCACAAGAAGCAAGAGCTTACGCAACCCAACTTTTCTTCGCGATAACAGCTTTATACTATTTGTTAACAATTTTATTAAAAAGTCCAATGAGTAAGATGGCTTACTCTTTGTATGGCGTTTTTACATTGTGTGCGCTGTATACGCATAATATTTCGGTATTTTATGTAGTTTCTTACAATATGATCTTCTTTATTCATGTAATAAAAGATCGAGAATACAAGAAAATTAAGCCATGGATGTTAACAAACAGTATTGTTTTTGCCCTTTGGCTTCCTTGGCCTTTAGTAACGGTTCTGTCGGGAGAGGGGAATACATTTAATTGGTTGAAGCATATATCTTTCGGTCAATTTATTTTATCGTCTGCAAAATCTATTAAGGTATCAGCAGATCCTGATTCGGTAAAACCATGGGATTTCATTTTTATTGTAGCTATGGTGTATGGACTATGGCACTGTGTTAGAAGAGAACAACGCAATCTACTCATTGTTCTTTTTTCTTTGGCTTTCGCGCTACTATTCTGTGTTTGGGCAGTAGGCTTTTATAAACCCATATTTATGAGTAGAACAATTGTTGGTTCAACCCTCATAGCTTATTTATTGATTGCTTGCTTTCTTTCAGGCATTAACAAAAAATTAAAAATAGCTTCTTTTGGTGTACTGTCTGTGTTTCATTTACTGGCGTACTCTAATTTTTATTTAGAAAGATACTCTGAGAATGAACAGTGGAAACAGGCAGCTTTGAAGTTGAAGTCAATGGGGGCAAGCACCGTAATGCTTTGTTCACAGTCGCCATCATGGGTTTTAAGCTACTACAATAACTCTGCATTCGACATTTTCTTTTACGATAATTCAGTGAACGGTTTTTATGAATCGGAACGATATTTAGTAGACAAAATAGATAAAAGAAGAAGTAGCGTAGGCGAAGTCTTATATAGTAATGTTTTTAAACGCGGTGATAACTTATATTTTATTGATAGTCATTGTAGTAAAGAAACAAGAATGAAATTTAACGATATGTTTGAACTGATGGAAATTGATATGGAAAATTATCGTCGAATTAAAATATTTTCTGCTGAGATTCACAAGTATTAAGTGGCAGGTGAACCAGAAGTTTAAGGGGAGGGGGTAAAGCTAGGGACACTTTTATTGTCTGCCGATGACACTTAAACTGAGACAGACTAATCGGAGTTTACTGCAATGATTAATGCAGGAAACGATTATAAAAATTTAACGATATACAGGGTCTCAGCTTATAGGGGCGTTAAAAGAAGTTGATGCATCACTTTAGATTGCGGTAACAGCTTCAGAACACTGAAAGTAGTTGATAAGGGCGAGCGGTAGTGCCCTTCTATTGAATTCGATACGCCTTTGCCTGCTTGCTGTTTCGTACGCGTGTTAGATCAGCTTAAGGCTGAGCGTGAATTACCAACTCAGCTAAGCACAGATAATTTCTTAGCGCTTATTTCAGTGACGCTGAAAGCTAGGTGTGAAACCAATAGTACTGAACTGGTATATATCAAGCCAAATAAGCCACAGCAAAATGGCTTTGTCGAGCGTTTTAAATTTTCTTGTCGCAGAGAGTCTCTATATGTTCAATGGTTTGAAAATCTCAGTAGCACTTTATGCACTGAACAAAACGTAATTTGTTAGGTGCATTTTGACTTCGCAGAGTTATATAAAAACCCTTTTGTCTAATTTACAGACTAATATTTGATTGCCTATTTAAAAGCGTGCGTGAACCCTCAAGGGTTAAATGCCCATAGTCAAATTGAAGTGGCTTGTCGCCTACAAGCGTTCTACAATTGCCAGTGCTGTCACAAATGTTTTTAAAAATAGATATATATTTTACGTTTTCATTTCTAAGCTCATTTTCAAACTTTGAGTCAATTTTTTCAATAAACTTATACTTTCGCGTTCGCGTTAGTTTGTCTTCAAAATCACTATGAGCCAATATACGCGGTAGGGGTTGCGTGTATTCAATAATTGGTCCTAGCACGGTCACTTCAGTATTCGTGGTATCTATTCTGTCCAGTGTTTTCAGTAGCCACGGTAAGTCGTCGATTTTCCATCTAGCAGAAATAATGATCTTTTCATATTTTCCAGTCGGAATTATCTCCTCAAACGCAATGCGCATTAGCTGAGCACATCGCTTTTCACCTTGGTAGCTTATCGTAGGCTTACATCCACTGGCTGTTATTTGACTTAATGTTTGATTAGGCTTTTTATTCGCTTCTAAACCGACATACCAATGTGCTGCATGGCTATCGCCTACCAATAGAATATTTTCTTTTTCTTCTTGAGCAATTAAGCAAGTGTCTTTTTTGAAGTAGGAAATGTCAGAATAACTACTTGTCAAAAAGCATACGCCAGGCCTAAAGTAAGACGCATCATGATTGTCCATGAATTCCTCATAGGCCAATTGCTGTTGGGTAAAGCGCATTGGCAATATATAAGTTAATCCATAAACTACGGCGCATAGGATTGCGCTAGAAAAGGCTACTTGCAGGTATACTTTTTGTGCAACACCTTTACTATTTTTTGATTTTCTAAAACGCTGTTCAGCAAAGTAGTATGAAAGCACACCCAGTAAGATTGAACACATCAATACAATAACTTTATCTAGCGCTTTCAGTTCTGTTTCAAAATGAAGTTGATAGAATATTATAACAGGCCAGTGCCATAGGTAGAGAGAGTACGAAATATTACCTATAAATTCTGCAGGCTTGATTGATAATAATCGGTAGATGAATAAACCCTGTCTTGAAAAGGCAAGCACGGCAACTGTAGCTAATGTAGGAAAAATAGCTTTTATTCCAGGAAACTCATCATGAGTCAGAAAAACGCAGCTTGCGAGGAGTGAAATTACACCAATAGTTGTTAATAATTCGCAAAGTGTGCGATGGCTTTTCAAATGCAAGCCATAAATAGCTATGGTTCCCCCTAAAATAAATTGCCAAAATCTCGTAAATGATGCGAAAAACGCAAAGCTAACATCATTTTTTGTTAAATAAACACATCCAATAAAACTCAATGCGCCTATGGTAGTTAAAATAGCAATAGAAAACCTTTTATACACCCCATACGCAACGACCATAATCACTGGCATAAATGCGTAAAACTGTTCTTCGACCGACAGCGACCAAGTATGTAGCAGAGGAGAGCCTTGTAGTTCGCTATCAAAATAGCCTGATTTGGTATAAAAGTAGAAATTTGAAACATAAAGACAAGAAGCTAATAAACTCCACGCGTATTTACTAAATTCTCCGGGAAGGAAGTATGAAAAAGCGAATAAAGAAGATACTGAAACTGTCGCAAAAAAAGCGGGAAATAAGCGTTTAAAGCGTTTTACGTAAAAGTCTGAAATAGAAAACGCGTTTTGCTGAATTTTATTGTATATCTGCCCCATGATGAGATAACCAGATATAACAAAGAAAATATCTACGCCTATGAAGCCTCCAGGTAAATGGTGAGGGCTGATATGATATATGACTACACTCAATACAGCTAATGCTCGCAAGCCTTGAATGTCTTCCCTGAATGTCATTTTTTGTTTTACCTATTGTAAGAATTTATTTTTCTTAATTTTATACATACAAAGGCTAGTGATGAACAGCATTACGGTAATATTTAGGGATATTCACTTTGCTAAGTTCAAAGACTAGTAGCTTTAAACGGGTACGCTCTTAGAAATTTCGCCATTGTCAGCTATATAGGGTAGCGGTAATGTCTGTCACTCGCGTAAACTACCGCTTTTATTTCAGGCAAACCTTAGCCCATAGAATAATTCTTCCTATGCTTTGGCCATGCATTCATCATGTAAAATGAGAAAAACATGAAGCTTGACGCTATTATTTATCAGGCAGCAAAAAAATAAACGTTGCTGAATATAGACTCACCACGTATAAGTTTAAATGCCTATGCTTTCCTGTAGCGTCAATCATTTTACCAATACACAGGTTACAGAAGGTAAAAACAATTGTGCGATTTGACGCCCCTTATATGAATCAACATTTTTTAAAAGGGATTCCATTACGGAAAAGTAAAGGCGAGGCATACGCACATGAATGTTCTTTGCGCTCCAGTAAAACTTAACCTGTTCGAAGCCGATATCCTCTAGCGATTTAACATCTTCAAATGTCCACTCTTTCAAATGAAAACATTCAGGGGAGGAGGAGAAGTATTGCGATACATCGTGTGGACCACTAAAAGCATGCGGCGTTCTGAATACGTAAGCGCCACCTTTTTTCAAGATTTGATTGACTATAGAAAAGTGATGTTCAACATCTTCGTCGTGTAAGTGCTCAATAAGTTGATCACTAAAAACCAAATCTACACTTTCATTTTCTATTTGAGATAAGTCATAGCCGTCGTACACTACAACAGAGGTGTTTTCTGGAAAATGTTCGCTTTTGTCCCTTTGGTCAGATATGTCTACACCGATTGCCGTTCGGCAGTATTGAGATGCTTTTTTAAGCAACCTGCCATCTCCGGAGGCAAATTCAACGAATACTTTATCTCGTTTAAGAAAGCGTTTTATAAAAGCCATTCTATGGCTCACTTTTTTACGGCTTTCAGTTTCATCATTTCGTTTTGTTAAACGTGGATGGTCTGGAACTTTTGAGAACAGCTCATCATACATTTTGCTGTAGATTTCTTTACGTGACTCTCTGTTTGCAGCTTTTAGCTGCGAAGCGAGGTTTTTTTCAACTTGGTAATGGTTGAATACTTGCTCGTAAGTGCGGTTTGAAGGAAGCGGTTTCCTTATATGCTGAGGTGGTTTAATTGAGTTGACCATTACAGTTAAGGATATAATTGA
>CEQE01144276.1_pt1 | contig 19494 bp, 19 predicted proteins | sample 356201 | NCBI WGS metagenome assembly CEQE01 (sample SAMEA2619970, study PRJEB7988) | marine metagenome | biome: marine biome (ENVO:00000447); feature: mesopelagic zone (ENVO:00000213) & marine oxygen minimum zone (ENVO:01000065); material: "saline water (ENVO:00002010), including plankton...
TATTTGTAAAATGTTTGAACAATCGCATATTGTCTTCCCATAGTTTACCATGATCATAACCAAACCCAGTCACTAACAAGGATTGTGATAAATCTGATATAGTCGATACTGAAATACGTTCTTTACCACAATAGGCTCCTTCATTTTTAACAGAAAAATACATTTTTTTTATAGGCAATTCCATAACAACACCTACAATCGGCTGTTCCTCATACAAAACTCCAATGGATACGGCATATGAGGGATAGCTATGAACAAAATTTGTTGTACCGTCCAGAGGATCAATTATCCACAGATATGGAGAATCAGACTTTGTATATCCAGTTTCTTCCCCTAAGATTCCGTGATCAGGAAAACTCTTAGAAATAATTGATTTTATATTTTGTTCTGATTCTCTGTCGGTCTCTGTAACCAAATTGGATTTGCCCTTATGAAAAATATTTTTTGGTTTATCTACGGAATTAATAATTATTTCTGAGGAAGAAAGGACAGCATCTTTTGCAACCTTTAAAATATGATGGAGTTCAGGCAATATCTTGATTTATTTATACGGTTTATGTCTCATTGTATAATATTTTTTTTGTCATTTTTCTAAGATTCCCTGTGAGTAAGAGTAATAAATTTAAACATCCTTTTTCTATTATTATCAAAATATTAGCAGATTTGGATATTTCTTATCACAGAAATAACTTAAATATATCATTATGGCTTAAAATTGACGGAAAATTATAATTATACTCAAGAACAAAATGGAAATGATTGCAGGTGTAGATGAGGCTGGTAGAGGTGCGTTAGCTGGGCCTGTTGTTTCTTCCGCAGTTGTTTTACCGGAGAAGTATAGTTTAACTGGATTGAATGATTCGAAATTACTTTCTCCTAAAAAGCGTGAAGAACTTTTTGATAAAATTCAGAATCAGGCAATAACTATTGGTATAGGAATAGCAGATGAAAAGGAAATTGACAAGACAAATATTTTACAAGCAACGTTTACATCTATGCAGCGGGCGTTGGGACAATGCAATCAAAAACCAGATAAAGCATTAATTGATGGGCAACCATTACCAAATCAAATAATTCCAAATATAGGAATAATTAATGGTGATTCATTTGTTCCATCAATACAGGCAGCTTCTATTATTGCTAAAGTTACTAGAGATAAATTGATACTTAAATTTGGTAAAATATTTTCTGAGTATGGTTTTTTTTATAACAAAGGTTATGGAACAAAAAAACATATAAAAGCTTTGGAAGAATGGAAATCGTGCCCCATCCATAGGAAAACATTTGCACCGGTAAAAAGGAACTTACCCTCAATAAAATGGTACACTGAAAGACGGAGGATCGGATGGATTGGTGAAAAATTAGCAGCTTTGTATTTATGGAAAAGAAATCATGAGATTATCGTTTTGAATGAAAATTGTCCGCCCTATGGAGAATTAGATATTATTTCAAAGGCTAAGAATACATTAGTTTTTTCTAAAGTTAAAACTAAAGTGTGTAATTCTTCAACCATCCAGGAAAATCAATTTGGAAGTGAAAAATTATCCCGATTGATTAAAGCTGCACATTCCTATCTACATAAGAATCCTACTGAAATTGATATCCGGTTGGATGCTGTCATTGTAAAAATATATAAGGGAAATTATGACATCAAGAGAATTAAAGGGCTCACACTTGATTAAAATTATTAGTAATTTTTAGGAAACCATCTACACATGAACACTAAACTTTCAAAAACTCTCAATGAAATAAGATCTTTGGTAACACTGATACTTATCATTTTTCTTTTAAAAGTAACAATTGTAGAAGCATACATTGTCCCCACAGGCAGTATGGAGAATACCATTATGACTGGGGATTTTCTTTTAGGAAGTCGCTTTAATTATGGAATGCGAACACCGGATTGGATTGGAATTCCCTATACAGATAAGGGATTTAATATTCCCCACATACGTTTTCCCAGATTTAAAAAACCCGAGCAGGGCGATATCTTCATATTTAAATATCCCAGAGATCCCATTTATAAATATGTGAAACGGTGTGTCGCTATTCCCGGTGATAATATTAGAATTGAGAATAGAAAAGTATTTGTGAATGACATAGAATATCCTTTACCCAATAATGGGAAATTTGTTGCAGAAAAGTTACCACCTGTATATAACCAACGTGAATTATTTTTACCTGATCAGGGAAATAAAGATTTTTTCAAATTGGTTCGGATACCACAAAAAGGAGATATTTTTCATATAAATGATACGACTGATTGGCGTTATCTTTTACCAATTATTCTTGCTGATGGACATCGTGCATCACTTAAATCAGGTGAAAAGATATTCACATTTACTTTAATTGATCCCAATGACGTTTTTCGTAGAAAAGGAACCCAATCCATTTTTTCTAAATATTTTCCGCAGGGGAATTACATAAATCCATGGTCTTGGTCTCTTACTGAATCAGATTTCCAGTTTTTATATATTGACGGGATTCCTTTAAATAATTGGAAAGAGTACATAGTGAAACAGGATTATTATTGGGCTATGGGAGATAATCGGGATGATAGTTTGGATTCACGGTTTTGGGGTTTTGTTCCTTTTGATTATATTTTGGGTGAAGCTTTGATTACCTATTTCAGCATAGATTTATATAATTGGAGAGGAGTTAAAGAATCCCTACTAAATCCATTGGCTTGGGGAGAGTTGTTTACTTTAGACCGAATAAAACGGATTGGTACGGTTTTAAAATAACCGGGATATTTTTTGGAAAAATCATAAGAATATTTGATTTGCTTTGTAATTTAGAACTCTGTAATTGGATAATATTTCACTAAATTTCTTTGTGAAAAAACTTATTTAAAGCAGATGATTGTTTGAGAAATACAATTAATAATACGAGGAATAAATGAACTTAAAAGATAAAATTTTTATATTGATCGTGGTGGGATTAATCGTGGGTGGAGGTTATATATGGTATACATATACTGAAATCACCGAACGAATGATTCAAATGGAAAAGGAACAGGAGACTCACGTAGATCAGATAAATAAAGAATTCAGAAAGGATCTAAAAACTTTGGACCTGCAATTTATAGGACGTGGAAAACATGTACGAAAGGCACAAAAAGATATTATTTCCAACCGTGAATTAATTCTAGCTAAATCAGACTCTTTAGGAAGTCTCATAGATGATGTGGCGTATAATTTAAATGAATTATCTCGGGAGGTAGATAAACATTTTATTTCTGTGGAACAAAATATTAGAGATATTGAAGAAAGTTTTGACAGCCAGAGAAGGAGGATAAACCGGAGGTTCTCAGATATTGAACAATCCCTGTCTACTCTCCAGACCGGATTAAAAGAAATTGAAAGTTTAGGTATAATTCAAACTGAAAAAGCGAAAGCGAAAGAAAAAGAGGAAGAGGAAGAATAGTTGGTTGTAAAAAATACTGTTCAATTTATACATTCAATTTACTCATAATATAAAAAATAGGGGCAGAATTTACTATAACCTCGGCACAGAGTAAAGTTCTACCCCTTCCACATACCAATGATACTCAGAAGGTACCATTAGCAGATAAAGTAATAGTTTATATAATATAAAGCAAGTATTTATTTTGAGAATATATTAGGATTTTCAGACTGATTCATTTAATACTTTAGAGATAAAGAATTTGAAAAAATCACTAGGTTAATTTTGAGATATATTTACATGATAAAAGTGCCGAGGGTCGGAGTCGAACCGACACGGGATCACTCCCACTGGTTTTTGAGACCAGCGTGTCTACCAATTCCACCACCCCGGCATCTTATCAAGAAATGAATACGTAAAAATTACTAGGACAGGGGACTGAAATCAACAGCTTTGAACAATAAATTTATTATTTGGAGATTGAATATGCCATTTTCTACAATTGATATAATATTAATGATCTGAACTGAAAATCATCATGATAAAGCTGCATATAACAAAAAAATTGGTGGATATCAAAAAAGTATAACTTATGGTGCAATATATGATATTAATAATCAGTTTACAGAGGGACTTATTAGTTTAAGTATATAGAGGAATAATAGATGAGTACACCAAAATATTTGATTCAGAATGTAGAAAAATATGGGAATGAACCTGCTATATCATATAAAAGAAATTCAGATCAATGGAATACAGATACATGGAGTGAATTCCACGCCTATGTCTTGGATATTGCCAAATCCCTAATGTCCTGTGGAATAGAACAGAATGAAAAAATAAGCATATACAGTTACAATCGGCGGGAATGGTATGGTTGTTATATAGCTACTCAGTTTATTAATAGCGTTGCTGTTGGGGTATACCATACCTCTTCATCAAAAGAGGTGGAATGGGTCGTCGGAAATTCTGATTCTAAAATCGTTTTTGTAGGTAATAATCCAAATGATAATGGAAAAACCGATAAAATGCCGAATCATAGATTATTGAGTATTCTTGATAAACTGAAAAATATTGAATATGTTATTCTGATGGAGGATGTGGAAAAATTAGATCATGAAAAAATAATTTCTTGGGATGAATTTATCTTAAAGGGAAAGGGAATAGTTGAATCTCAGATACAAGCACGAACTGACTCAATACAGCCAGATGACACTTCTTCTTTGATCTATACATCCGGAACTACAGGTAACCCTAAAGGTGTAGAATTAACACATAAGAACTGGACATTTCAATTAGACTCTGTCCAGAAAATTATGAAATTCGATCAAAAAGAGTTATATGTATCCTGGCTACCGCTTGCACATGTTTTTGGACAGCTGGTTGATAATCATTTTTGGGTACGACATGCTTTACATATGCACGTAGTTGATAGCCCTTTAAATACTGTGAACTATGCAAAAGAGGTACAGCCACATCTTTTTGTTTCTGTACCTAGGATTTATGAGAAAATATATTCAAATTTGAAAGCAGCGATTGATTCAAAACCCATTTTAAAGATAGGATTGAAGATTCCGGGGATTTCAGGTGTTTTTAAAGAAAAATTGAAAGCAGCAGTAGGGTTTAGTAATCTACGTTTTGCAATCAGTGGTGCTGCTCCGATCAATCCCGATATTTTATCTTTTTTTCAAAATCTGGATATTCCAATATACGAAGGGTATGGCATGACAGAAAATACTGCCGGAGCCACCACAAATTATATTGGGAATAATAAAATAGGCTCTGTTGGGAAAGCCGTTCCAAATACGGAAGTAAAAATTGAGGATGATGGCGAGGTTCTTCTTCGCGGGGAACATATAATGAAAGGATATTATAATAATCAGGAAGCCACAGCAGAGACCATTATAGATGGATGGCTTCATACAGGTGATGTGGGAAAAATTGATTCAGAAGGATATATTTCAATTACCGGTAGAAAAAAAGAAATCTATGTGAGTTCCGCCGGAAAGAATATTGCCCCGCTTGTCATCGAAGAAACAATGAAATCAATTCCCATAATTTCTCAATGTTTTCTCGTAGGGGATGCACGGAAATATTGCTCAGCATTATTTACATTGGATGTTAGTGCCATCCTGAGGGATAAGGTTGGTGTAGAAACTCATAAGATTCCAAAAGATCCTGGTGAACAGTTGGAACAATTAAAAGAAAACGGATATTCTTTATCAGATTTTACTGAAAATGATGACATAAAATCTGAGATTCAATCTTACATAGATGATCTCAATGGACAATTCTCAAATCCCGAACAATTAAAAAAATTCTCGATACTTCCACGTGACTTTACAATTGATGATGGTGAATTGACACCCACACTCAAAATTCGACGGAAACAGATCAATAAAAATTGGTCTGATGTGATTGAATTAATGTACATGGACTGATCGTGGGTAATATATCATTCTTAGGTTGTGGTTCCTGGGGTGGTGCCCTTGGGTACGTTGTAGCAAAAAAGGGTATTCCTGTAACTATGTGGCATAGAAACCAAGAAATCGTTGAAGCCCTAACAGAAACCAGAACTCATTATCTCGTTTCATCTTTGACCTTTCCTGATAATGTATCATTTACTTCAAATATATATGAAGCCATCCATGGAGCCGATACGGTTATTCTGGCGATTCCGTCACAATCCATAAGAGGATTGATTCGATCATGCCAAGAAGTTTGGATGGAAGAACAAACTTTTGTGAATGTTTCGAAAGGAATTGAAATTTATACTTTAATGACGGTAAGTGAAGTTATAAATGATGTTTTGGGGGACACTTACAAAAATATTGTAACATTGTCTGGTCCAAGTCACGCAGAAGAAGTGATTGAAGGACACCCCACAACATTGGTGTCAGCTTCACCAAATACTAAGGCTGCAAGAGCAGTGCAGAAATTATTTTCCAATGAAACGCTTCGAATTTATGTCAATGCGGATATCAAAGGTGTTGAATTGGGTGGCTCAATAAAAAATGTTATTGCCATTGCAGCCGGAATCGTTGATGGAATCGGATATGGAGATAACACTAAAGCTGCACTTCTTACACGAGGTTTATCTGAAATTTCCAGATTGGGTGCAGCTATGGGTGGTTCAATAACGACGTTTTCAGGATTAAGTGGCATTGGTGATTTGATGGTTACCTGTTTCAGCAAATACAGCCGCAATCGTTTCATTGGAGAAAAAATTGGGAAGGGAAAGTCTTTAACGGAAATACTTAAGGAAATGTCCATGGTTGCTGAGGGAGTAAGTACCGCAGAATCCGTGTATCAATTAAGCAAAAAATATAGAATTGAAATGCCTATATCTCATTCTGTACATGACATCCTGTTTAAAGAGAAAGATCCAAAAACTACCATTCATGAATTGATGTCACGGGAATTAATTGAAGAATGACATACTTTCCTGATTTGAAAGGGTCGGAAAATTTGCATAAGTTTGATGATTGCCCTTGTAGTTCAACGGATAGAACAAGTCCCTCCTAAGGATTAGATACAGGTTCGATTCCTGTCAAGGGTACGGTGCAATAACACCAGAACCAAAGAGGGCTTTGATTTTAGGACTCATTCTGGGGATTATGCTGAGTTTTATTGGTTACCAGGCATATCAAAAGTTTAATAAAGATAACTCAGAGGGCAAAATAGAAGAAAAAGTTGAGAAATCAGAATCAGATTCGAGCAAAGTAGATTCATCAGATATTAAGAAAAAGGCCAAAGGGGAGGCCAAGAAAAAGACAGAAGAGGAAGAGAGGTAACGCATGGCAATGATTGGAAAAAAAATTACCGGCTATAAAATCGTTAAACGAATCGGGGTGGGAGGTATGGGCACTGTTTATTTAGGCAAGCATACAACCCTGGATAGACAGGCTGCGATTAAGGTAATTGATAAAAAGCAAGCCGCTGACCAGGAGCTCCAGATTGAAAAACGATTCAGAAAGGAGGCAGTGTTACACAGTAAGCTAGGTCGACATTCAAAGATAATTGAGCTATTTAATTATATTAAAGAAGACAGTTATTTTTATATTTTAATGGAATATTTTGAGAGTGTTGAGCTTTCCACGGTCATAGGAAAGCAAACAGGTCCCATGGTACATGAGAGAGCTCTTCCGATATTTATACAAATTTTACAGGGGATCGGTCACGCTCATTAACGAGGGATAATCCACAGAGATATAAAACCCTCAAACATTTTGATAAATAACAATGATAAAATTAAAATCGCAGATTTTGGCATTGCTATTGAACAAACAGGTTCTGCCCGCCTAACACAAAAGCACATGTTGGTTGGGACACCAATGTATATGTCACCAGAACATATATTAGAAATGGACATAGAGAAAACATCAGATATCTATTTACTGGGCCTAACATTCTATGAGATGCTGGCCGGCAAGCACCCCTTTGATGTAAAAAAAGGTAAAATAAAAAAGGCACAGGTGAGTGAGACCCCAAAGGACCCCAGAGAGCATTATAAGCATATCCCAGAACATATTGTAAATGCGATCATGATAGCGCTAAATAAAGACCCCAAAGACAGGCAACAATCGTGTGAAGAATTCGCAAAACAATTAGAAGGAAAAGAGGAAACACCTATAAAAGTATTTCCACCAACAGAGACGAAATCTAAACCAACACCGGAAAAAAAAAAGGAATAATATGTTAAAACCAAAAAAAAAGATAACACGAAAAGAAATAAAAAATGATCCTATTTTGGAAAAAGTAGCCAACACTTACAGTTTCATTCAGAATAAACAGAAAGTATTAACCCGAATTGGTATAGGAGTAGCAATTGGTTTCATTTTACTTAATATCTGGAATAACCAAGTAAAAAAGAATAATGAGGAATCCAGTTTTGTTTTTACAAAGGCACTGGTTGCATGGCAGACGGGAGATGTTGATAATGCGCAATTGCATTTTGAATCGCTCACTGATGACTTTGGTGGTACAGCTAATGGAAAAATAGCTCATTACTGGTTAGGATTGATTGCTTATAGCGCAGAGAATTCCGAATTCTCAGCAGAGTATCTAAAACAATTTGTAAAATTTGGTAAAGCAGACATTCTTCTTCCTAATGCTTATCGATTATTGGCAAATCTTTCTATTGATGGTGAAGATTATGAAAAAGCTCATTTCTATTTTAATAAAGCGATAAAATACAGTTATAGTGATATTGAGCAGATGACACATAAATTAAATTTAGCGGAATTCTATTTGATTCAGAAACGGATGGTAGAAGCAAAAGCGATGCTTGTACCAATTCTGGACATGAAAGATCTTTCTTCATCGTTGAAAATTAGAGCGGAAGAATTATCTGGTAAATTGAAATCTTAGTTTATTTTTATCATTTAAAAAATCTAATAATCGTTGTGTAAACCTCTTGATTAAATAAGAGGTATGGGGTAATTTGAGCGCTGAAAAGTGGGCAAAAAGCCCACTTTTCTTGTCTAATAACACAAAATGAAATTAGAAGACACAATAGATTACCTATTGGGAAAGAAGACATTTATTGTTAGTGTGAATGTGGTTTCACGTCAGAATTTAGTACGTCTAATAGTGGATGCAGAACACCATATCTCCCTTGGTGAAACTACTGAAATAACGAAAAGAATACGAGATTCTAAAGATATCCAGTCTATGCTCCCGGATGGAGTTCGTATTGAGGTTTCTACCCCGGGTGTAACATCACCTCTTGAATATGAATATCAATATAAGAAGAATATTGGCAGGAAATTAAATATTTCACTTCATGGAAAATACGATAAAAATATACTGGGAGTTTTGAAGGATGTAAAGGAAAACGGAATTCATATGACCTATAAAGGTGGAAAAATTCAGTTTTATCCATTTGAAAAGATCTGTAAAGCAACTGTTCAGATTTCATTTTAAAATTAGTATGGAGAGATTTTGATAAACCGAGAATTAATTGAAATATTTTCTGAATTAGCTCGAAACAATAATGTGGACCGTTCCGAATTAGGTTCCATAATAGAGCAATTATTTTTATATATTATTGAAAAACAATTCGGTGACTCTTCCAATTGCAGTGTGATTGTCAATGTGGATAAGGGTGAAATCGAAATTTATGCTGAAAAGATCATCGTTAAAGAGGTCACAGATTCCATAAGTGAAATCATTCTTGATGACGTTCATAAACTGGAACCAGATATTATTGATTTGGAATTAGGGGATATGTTTGTGGAAGTAATTGATCCCAAAATATTTGGACGAAGAATGATCACTCATGCAAAAAATTTCTTTTCCCAAAGGCTGAAGGATGTGGAACGACAAGGAATATACGAGAATTATGAAAAACGTGTGGGTGAGATCATTATTGGTACCGTCCATCAGAACTTAAGGGATGCTATTTTTATCAATATTGACCGTGCGGAGTTAAAACTACCAAAATCTGAACAAATTCCTTCCGAATATTACCGTCGAGGAGATACAATCCGTTCTTTGATAAAGTCCGTGGAAGTCAAATCAAAAGGGCCGGAAATTATCGTCACTAGGAGTGACAACGATTTCTTGTATAAATTATTTGAAATGGAAGTACCGGAGATAGAAGAGGGACTCGTTGATATTCGTAATATTGCCCGATATCCAGGAGAAAGGGCAAAAATCATTGTTCATTCACATGATAGGAGAGTAGATGCAGTGGGAGCTTGTGTTGGAATGCGTGGGAGTAGAATTCAGGCGGTGGTACGGGAATTAAGCAATGAAAAAGTGGATATTATCCCTTATAGTAAACGTTCAGAAATATTAATCACCAGAGCACTTGCCCCTGCAAAACCCATTGATTTATATATTGATGATGATCGTAAATATTGTGTTGCAATTTTCAATGATGATGATTTAGATACAGCAATTGGAAAGGGTGGTATGAATATAAATCTTGCAAGCAGATTAATAGATTACCGCATTGATGCATATGGAAAAACTGAGTATGAAAAACAGCAAAAGGAACAAAATACATTAATAAGCGATCTGCCAAATCTTTCATCCGATATAGTAGATAGCCTTAAAAAACTAGGAGTCTATAATATCACAGAAATGTTGGCTGCTGATGAAAATAAGATAACAGGTCCTGATGGTATTTCCCCGGAGTCACTGGAAACTGTTTATAATACTATGCAATTATTTTTGACTATAGACGAATCAAATGATGACCTAGGAAAAAAATCGGAAATAGAGTTAGAAAAAGCAGATGAAGAATTACTCCAAAAGGATTCATAAGTATATAGTTAAAATAACTGAATGAGAATTTTCCAAATAGCAAAAGAATTAAATATTTCTCATAAAGGGATAATTGAATTTCTTAATACTAAAGGAATAATAGTGGGTCTAATGGATTCAATCGAGCAACCAGTTTATCAATTGATTCTCAATGAATTTTCCAAAGAAAAAGAAACGGTTGATCGCTATCGAAAAGAACAGGTACGGAAGGAAATTCATGACACTCGTGTTCGTCAGAAACAGATAGAAAAGAGTAAACTGAACCTGTTATCTTTAAAAGAGCAGCGCAAAATAGAGGAACAAGAATTACAAAAACAAAAGACAAATGATGAAGAAAAATGGAGACAGGAGACAGAAAACAAAAAAAAAGAAAAACTAAAAGTTGAGGAAAAGCAAAAGAAAAAGGATGAACAAAAAGTAAAATCCAATCTATCCAAGGGTAAAAAGAGGAAGATGCGTAAGATTGAGATTGCGGATATTGAATCAGAAATTGGGATATCTGGAAGAAAACAATTGTCTAAAAAAATCGGTGAGAAAAAGAAAGACGATGCTCCCAAAAATGTAAAGGAAATGGTTAAAAAAACCTTGGCAAAGATGGAGACAAAATCACGCAAAAAAGTTTATAAAAAGGAAAAGGATCAGGATGAGGAACAATCAGTGGATATCACACAGAATAAAATCGAAATTTCTGAATTTTCCAGTGTGGATGAATTAGCAAAAATATTTCAGTCCTCTTCCAGTGAAGTAATTCAAAAATGCATTGGAATGGGTGTGTTGGCAACAATAAACCAGCGACTGGAATGGGATGTGATAGAATTGTTGGCAGAAGATTATGGATATACCGCTGAGAAAATAACTGATGGTGGTGAAGAAATATTCTCAATGAATGATACTGAAGAGGACATCTCCAGTGCAAAGCCGAGAGCACCTGTTGTTACAATCATGGGTCATGTGGATCATGGTAAAACTTCACTTTTGGATTATATAAGGAAAACAAATATTGTTGCAGGGGAATCTGGTGGTATTACTCAACACATCGGCGCTTATAAAGTTGAGCTTGATGATGGAAACTATATCACTTTTCTGGATACTCCGGGACATGAGGCTTTTACTGCGATGAGGGCGAGGGGAGCGCAGGTGACAGATATCGTCATTCTTGTAATAGCAGCTGACGATAGTGTAATGCCACAAACTATCGAAGCAATCGATCATGCGAGAGCGGCGAACGTTCCCATCATTGTGGCAATTAACAAGATTGATAAACCAGGTGCTGATATTGAAAAAGTAAAACGAGAGTTAGCAGAATATGATGTACTGGTTGAAGATTGGGGTGGAAAGATACAATCTGTTTCAGTTTCTGCAAAAACAGGTGAAGGAATTGAGAATATTATGAATAGTATTTTACTTGAATCAGAAATGCTGGAACTTAAATCAAATTTTGATACTTTGGGTCGTGGAACCATCATTGATTCAAAATTAGATAAAGGTCACGGACCTATGGCTACTATCCTTATTAGAAAAGGAACTTTCCATATTGGAGACCCCTTTTTATGCAATAATTATTCCGGGAAGATTCGAGCGATAATGAATGAAAGAGGACAACGAATTAAGGAAGGAATTCCATCGGATGCAGTACAAATTTTAGGATTCGATCAAGTACCTCAGGTTTCCGATATCATCGCTATTATAAAAAGTGAAAAAGATTTAAAGAGAATCTCGGCTGAACGTCAACGCATACGCAGAGAAATTGACCATAGAAAATTTACCACTCATACATTGGATGAAATGTCATCCTTGATTCAAAAGGGTAATATCAAATCACTTCCGCTTATTATCAAGGGAGATGTAGATGGAAGTATTGAAGTTTTATCTGAGACGCTTGGTAAACTCCAAACTGAAGAAGTTCAGGTTAAGGTTATCCACCGAGCGGTAGGAATGGTCACTGAATCTGATATATTGCTGGCTGAAACATCTCATGCAGTTATAATCGGATTTAATGTTCAGGTAACATCAAATGCGAAACTTCAGGCAAAACAAACTGGTGTTGACATTCGAAATTACACTATCATTTATGATGCAGTTGAAGATGTAAAAATGGCTTTGGAAGGAATGCTTGAACCGGAGGTAAAAGAAAATGTTACTGGTAAAGCAATGGTGCAGGAACAATTTAAAATACCAAAATTAGGATTTATAGCCGGTTCCAAAGTGTCTGAGGGAATCATTAAGCGCAGTGATAAAGCCCGTCTTATCAGGGAGGATGAAATAATTTTGGATAATTGTGATATTTCATCATTAAAGAGATTTCAGGAAGATGTGAAAGAAGTGAAAGAAGGATTAGAATGCGGAATAGGTATTTCAGGGTCTACAAAATATAAAGAAGGGGATATCATTGAAGTGTACGAAGTGCAAGAAATAAAGAGGAAACTTGAACTTATTTGAAACCACAGCGACCCTATAAAAGATCTACCAGGGTTGGAGAACAAATCCTTGAAATTGTTACGGACACCGCAGCCAAGCATATTGACCTGAATTATCTGGGATTTATCACCTTTACAGGAATAGATATATCTCCGGATCTTCGATTTGCCAAAATATATTTTAGTGTATTAAATCCAACCGATAATTCTCAAAATATTGAATATAAAATAAATGACATTTCAAAAAGATTTAAAAAATACCTGGGGCTGGAAATGAGAATAAAAAATATCCCGGATTTGAGATTCATTTATGATAAATCAACAGATTATGCTGAGAAAATGAATCAAATAATTCAATCTATGGACATTCCAAAAGACAATGATTCTTAATGTATATAAACCTGTAGGATGGACATCGGCAGATGTGGTACGTAAAGTGAAATGGTTGACAGGAGAGAGCAAAGTAGGTCATGGGGGTACTCTTGACCCATTTGCAGAAGGAGTACTCATCATAGGCACGAATAGGGATACAAAAATGCTCACATCCGTCACAGCTTCCGATAAAACATATGAAGCTGTGTTGCAATTAGGTGAAGAAACCGATACACTCGATGTTACTGGTACTGTTGTTAAAAAAAAACGAGTTCCCAGATTGAGTAAGAAAATAATTGAAGAGGTATTTACTAAATTTAAAGGAGATATTCTTCAGATACCACCTGCATATTCAGCGAAAAAAATAAATGGTGTCAGATCATATAAAATGGCACGTCAGGGAGAATTCGTAATTCATCAACCTGTCAAAGTCCATATTTATTCACTTAAATTATTGGATTTTGACCACCAATCTATTTGTTTTTCTGTAAAATGCTCCAAGGGTACTTATATACGTGTTTTAGGGATTGAAATTGCCAAAGCTCTTAACACAGTGGGGTATTTGAAGAATTTGATCAGAACATCCATTGGGTCTCATTCTCTGACCGGTGCAAAACCGATCTCCGAAATAGAAAAAGAATGGAAACATACTTTAATATAGATAAAATTCCAACCTACCACACATCAGTACTGACTATTGGAAGTTTTGACGGATTACATCGGGGTCATCAGGATATTGTTAACCGGACGGTCCACACTGCAAAAGGGAAACAGGTTCCCTCAGTTGTCGTCACATTTGATCCACATCCCCGTCATATTTTAAATCATGAGGAGTCAAAACTCCCTATCATACTTAGCTTGGAAAATAAATTGACGATGCTAGAAAACTTAGGAGTGAACGAGACCCTGGTCATTCCATTTACATCTGAATTTTCAAAAATATCTGCATCTGATTTTCTAGAGGGTACAATTGAGAAGATATTTCGTCCAAAAGACTTGGTGATAGGTTATGATCATCATTTCGGACACGATAGATCCGGAAGTCCTGAATTTTTAAGAGCATATGCGGAAAATTTAGACATAAATTTGGAAATAGTGGAAGCAGTATCGGATGAAGGATCGGTGATTTCTAGCTCCCGAATTAGAGAACAGATATATTATGGATATATTCGTCGTGCAAATTTTGAATTGGGTTGGATTTATGGATTTAATGCATTGGTTGTAAAAGGGTCTGGACGTGGACATGACTTATCTTTTCCCACGGCGAATTTTATTCCACTTGATTCAGAACAGCTCTTGCCTAAAGTTGGTGTATATTTTTCTAGGGGAAGAGTTGATGGAAAACAATTGTATGGTATGTGTAATTTAGGATTGCGTCCTACATTTGATGAAGGTAAATTTGTTATGGAAGTTCACTTCTTTGACTTCCAAGATATTAACTTATATTCACAAAATATCCGTATAGAGTTTTTGGAACGGATTCGAGATGAAAAAAAATTTGAATCCAAAAATGATTTAATATCCCAATTAACCAAAGATAAAAAACATTGTCTGGGCTTATTGGATAAATATTTTTAGGAGAAAAGATGACATTAAATGTTAAAGAGAAACAAGAAATAATAAAAAATATTGGTGAAGATGAAAGAGATACCGGTTCATCTCAAGTCCAGGTTGCACTTTTGACGGAGAGAATTCGATATTTAACAGAACATTGTAAAATACATAAAAAAGATAATCACTCGAGATATGGATTAGTAAAGTTAGTATCCAAAAGGAAAAAACATTTGAAATATCTAATGAGAAGTAATCCTGGAAATTATAACCGAGTTATTAAAGAATTAAAGATTAGAGGATAATTAAAATTATGATAAAAAAATCAAAAGATATCGGAGGAAGAAATCTGATGATAGAAACGGGCAGAATTGCCCGTCAGAGTAATGGTTCAGTAATTGTATCATATGGAGAAACGACCATTCACGTTGCTGTAAACTCTGCAAAAGAACCACGGGAGGATATAGATTGGTTCCCGTTACAAGTTGAATACAGGGAAAAACATTATGCTGGTGGAAAAATTCCTGGTGGGTTTTTCAAACGGGAAGCTCGACCGTCAGAACATGAAGTATTAACAAGTCGATTAACAGATCGTCCCATTAGACCGTTATTTCCAAAAGGTTTTAAAAATGAAACTCAAGTAATGATTACTGTTTTGCAAAGCGATGGGGAAAATATGGCGGATGTATTGGCAGGAGTTGGAGCCTCTGCTGCATTATCCCTTTCCTCCATTCCCTGGAATGGACCTATTGCTACTGTTCGGGTAGGACAAGTTAATGGTGAATATATTCTGAATCCAACCCGCACTGAACAATTGGAGTGTAATTTAGATTTAATTGTTTCAGGAAATGAAGAAACAGTAGTTATGGTTGAAGGAGAAGCGGAAGAAGCATCCGAGACTGTAATCTTGGAGGCATTGAAATTTGCTCATTCAGCTATCACGGAAATTATTGACCTCCAAAAAGAGTTGCTAAATGATGTGGATTTTATAAAAGATGATATTGTCCTGCCTGAGGAAAATGAATCTCTGAAGCAATCTGTAGAGAAATTTCTTGGCAACCAAATTAATGATATAATTCAAATAATAGATAAAAAGGAACGATCTGAGGCAAAGGATGATTTGGTGGACTCAGTTTTGGAATCCCTTAAAGATGAATTTCCTGAGGATAAAAAAGTTATAAAAGAATTGATTGATGATAAATTTAAATCCGCTTTTCGGGAGCAGATTCTGGCAAGTGGAAAGAGAAGCGACGGGCGCTCCACAACAGAAATTCGTCCTATTTCCATTGAAGCAGATATCCTGACGAGGACTCATGGGTCTGCACTTTTTACCCGTGGAGAAACTCAGGCATTGGTGGTAACCACACTGGGTTCTAAAAGGGATGAACAAATTATTGATACGATGGATGAAGATTACAAAAAGAACTTTTATCTTCATTATAATTTTCCGCCCTATTGTGTAGGTGAAACTGGGCGTATCGGCTTTACGGGACGTCGTGAAATTGGTCATGGAAATTTAGCCCAACGTGCCATCAGGCCGGTACTACCGAATTACGATGATTTCCCATATACGATACGTTTGGTGTCTGAGATTATGGAATCAAACGGCTCTTCATCTATGGCTTCAGTTTGCGGAGGATCCATTGCTCTTATGAGCGCAGGTGCTCCTATTGGAGGTCACGTAGCTGGAATTGCCATGGGCTTAATCACTGATGGGAATCGACATGCTATACTGAGTGATATTTTAGGAATGGAGGATCATTTGGGTGATATGGATTTTAAGGTTGCTGGTACACGAACCGGAATTACAGCCATCCAACTTGATCTGAAAATCGAAGGAATTTCATTTGAATTAATGGAAAAAGCTATGAAACAGGCACAGGAAGGACGGATGCACATCCTGAGCAAAATGGAAGATGCTATTTCCAAACCAAATGAAATATCCAAATATGCTCCCAGGATTTTATCTCTGCAGATCAATCCTGAAAAAATTGGTGCATTAATAGGACCCGGCGGAAAAAATATCAAAAAAATCATTGAAGATACTGAATGTGATATCAATGTTGATGATGATGGCCTTGTTAGTATTACCGGAGAAAATATTGATAAATGCAATGATGCTATGGTATTGGTGGAAGCGATCACTATGGAACCGGAAGTCGGACAGGAATTTGATGGAATTGTCACCCGACTTATGACTTTTGGGGCTTTTGTGGAATTTGCTCCCGGACGTGAAGGCTTAGTCCATATATCCGAAATGGAATGGCGACGGGTAGAAAAAGTAGAAGATGTGTGTAAATCCGGTGACAAAATGAAGATTAAATTGATAAAAATAGATGATCAGGGACGTCTTGATTTCAGTAGAAAAGCGCTCCTCCCAAAACCGGAAGGGTATGTAGAACGCCCCAAACATCCACGAAGGAGTGATAACCGAAGCAGTAGTGGTGATAGAAAAAAATCCTTTTCTAAAAAGCGTAGGTTTTAAGAACCAATAACATCTCTTTAACGTGAAAAAACCATTTTACGTTAATCCAAAAATACTGAGTATGGAGTATGCTGTTCGGGGTCCTATTCCCCAAAGAGCGGCAGAATTAAAAAGGTTGGGGCGCACCATCATCCCATGTAATATTGGAAATCCTCAGGCATTGGGTCAACCGCCGCTTACCTTTTACCGCCAAGTGTTATCTCTTCTTGAATTTCCCAAATTATTGAAAGAGAAATATCATCAAACTCCCTCGGTATTTTCTGAAACAGCTTTAGATTATGCCCATACCATTCGGGGAAATATGGAAACAGGAATGGGCGCTTATTCCGATAGCAATGGTCATGAATTTATACGGGAAGCAATTGCAGAATTTATCGATAAGCGGGATGAGGTAGAGAAAAATAATGGTATACGATCTCATCCACACACTATATTTCTTACTGATGGTGCTAGCGAAGGAGCGAAAAATATAATTGAATTGCTTATCTCAACCAATCAGGATGGAATTATGATACCGATACCGCAATATCCATTATATTCTGCCACAATTCAGCGATGTAATGGAGTCCCAGTGAATTATTATCCTGATGAGGATAACGGTTGGATATTAAAACGAAAAGCTTTGGAGGATAGTTATTCACAAGCAGAAACAGATGGAGTGAATATCCGTGCGATTGTGGTTATTAATCCTGGAAATCCAACCGGTTCTGTCCTCAATAATGAAAGTGTGGTTGAAGTTGTTGATTTTGCTTCAGAGAAAGGAATATCCATTATTGCAGATGAAGTCTATCAGGATAACACATATGGCTCTAAATTCCATTCTTTTGCCCGAGCAGTCTGGAATCGACCAGATGTGCCACTTTTTAGTTTACATAGCGTTTCTAAGGGGTTTTACGGCGAATGCGGGCATCGAGGAGGTTATCTTGAGATTCGAAATTCACCAAAATTGAATTCTACAGATCAATCATTGATCGAGGTTCTCTTTCGTCAGGCTTCTGTCAATCTGTGTTCAAATACTTCTGGACAAATTCTTGTTTATTTGATGGTAAATCCCCCTCCAGAAAATTCAACAGCCGGGAAATTATATAAAATGGAAATGGAAGCAGTTCTTAAAGAATTATATGAAAAGGCTTTGATTATAAAACAATCATTTAATGAAATGGAAGGAGTGAAGTGTTTTGGTGAAGTTGGTGCTATGTATCTGTTTCCGAGGCTTGAGATTCTCCCAATACATACATCAGATTTTGATTATTGCATGGCTTTGCTTGAATCCACAGGACTAACCACAGTTAACGGAAGTGGATTTGGACAAATAGAAGGAGTACACCATTTGAGAGTTGCGTTTTTACCACCTAAACCAATGCTTGAAGATGTCCTTCCGAAGTGGATAGAATTTCATCAGAACTACTTAAAAAAAATGTAATAGTTCCTGATACAATATTTCAGAATAATGATCTATTTAAACTCAGAGATATTCCTTTGTAACAACGTTGTTTATTCGTTAAGTTAAAGTAACAGTTTAAAATAAAATATATTGAATGAGTCCCGATAATCCCCTAATAAAAAAATTATATTATTCCATATCTGAGGTCAGTAAGATCACGGGATTAAAACAATACGTTTTACGCTATTGGGAGACTGAATTTACTCAATTAAAACCTCCAAAAAATCGTGCAGGAAACCGCACATACCGCCAAAAAGATATTGAAATTATTCACAAAATAAAGGAATTATTATATAAGAAGAAGTTCACTATTGATGGTGCCAGGCAACAAATGGAACCTGGCTCTATATCTGATGGATTGGAACAATCTTCAATTTCTAAAAAAAGTACGGGGGCAAACTCTGAAGTTTTGGAAAAATTGAAACAGGAGTTACAAGACATTCTTCGAATTATTAATGAATGATCCATATCAATTTTGTGTCTTAGGGTTTTCTTGCAAAACGGAGCGTGGCGCAGCCCGGTAGCGCACTTGACTGGGGGTCAAGGGG
>CEQE01141882.1_pt1 | contig 19459 bp, 19 predicted proteins | sample 356201 | NCBI WGS metagenome assembly CEQE01 (sample SAMEA2619970, study PRJEB7988) | marine metagenome | biome: marine biome (ENVO:00000447); feature: mesopelagic zone (ENVO:00000213) & marine oxygen minimum zone (ENVO:01000065); material: "saline water (ENVO:00002010), including plankton...
CGCCTGACACAATCGATAACACACCTGACACAACCGACAGCATGGACAGCAACATCGTCTATCGAACAGACACAGTCGGAAATCCCGCTCCACTCGAAACCGGTCGTTATCGATCTCCTGGTCGTCTACAACCAAGCGGCCAACAGACTCTATGCCGGCTCGGCGGAAACGCGCATCAACCACTTGATCGACGTCAGCAATCAGATCTACGTGGACAGTGAAATCGACCTCGAGCTCAGGCCTGTCTATATAGGGGAGATCGAGTACGAAGGTAACTACAATTCCAGCACGGCCCTCGACCATATCACCTTCGGATCCCACCCGGCCTTCCAGCAGATGGATGGTCTGCGTGCCGATTACGGCGCCGATCTGGTCGTCCTTATGCGGCCCTATGCTAACGACGGTTCCTGCGGAATCGCCTGGATCGGCGGATACGGCACTGAGGGAGACTTCTCCCATCCGGAAGAGAAGGACTACGGCTATGCTCATGTAGCCATCGACTGCGGGAGTTACGTGCTGGCCCATGAACTGGGTCACAACATGGGGCTCAACCACTCCCGTCTGCAGGATGGCACTGGCGGTACCTATGAGTACGCGCTCGGCCACGGCGAGACGGGTGACTTTGTCACCGTTATGGCTTCACCATCTGCGTTCAACGCCTCCAAGATCAAGCTGTTCTCCAATCCTGACCTGTCCTGCAATGACGCACCCTGTGGCGTCAGTCGAGAGGATCACATCGATGGTGCCGATGCAGCTCACACGCTGAATCGGGTGAGCAGTCAGATTGCCGGTTACTCTGACACGGCCATCGTCGGGGATGTGGCAAAATTCGATGCAGATGGTGACGGTATTTCCGATCTTCTGCTGCGGCACGTAAACGGCATGTGGAATCTGTATCTACTGGATGAATCACTCAGGACCATCAGCAACTCCCTCACGCTTCACGAAGATGTCAGTTGGCAACCTGTTTCGCGCAGTGACTTCAACGGCGACGGCTATGCTGATCTGTTGGTACGCAATCAGAACAACGGCGAATGGCATCTCTATCTGTTACAGGGCGATAGCATCATCGATGATGCGCCTCTGGCCATGACGCCCAACACCGGGTGGCAGCCGGTCTCTTCGGAAGACTTCAACGCAGACGGACGATCTGACGTATTGCTTCGCAATCGAGACGGCAGTTGGCAGCTCTATACCCTGCGAGGCACTGACATCGTCGCCAGCGACAGAGTGCGCATGAGTGAAGACACCGATGCCAAGATGGTCGCCAGCGGCGACTTTAACGGCGACCGTTCGGCGGATGTGCTGCTGAGCTATCCGGATGGAAGTTGGTATCTCTATCTGCTCAAGGCCGGCGACATCGTTCAGGAGGGTTCACCGGCATTGCAGAACGCTCTGACCTGGCAGGTCACTGCAACCGGCGATTTCAACGGCAACGGTCGCGATGATGTTCTGCTACGGGACGAAAACGGCCGCTGGTTCATCAACAGCCTGAACGGTCTAAGTGTCGATCGCAAAGATGCCGTCAAGCTGACTGATGACCTCGCCTGGCAGCTTGCCACCACCGGCGACTTCAACGGCGACGGCAGCATGGATGTGCTGCTCAGGAACCAGAACCAGGGGAGCTGGTTCGTCTACATGCTGTCCGCGCGGGACGTTAAAAGTAGCAGGTCGCTCAGTCTGACCGACGATCTGAACTGGAACCTGGCCCACGGTAACTAGGCGGGCCCGGGCCGCAACTCACGCGGCATACAGTGCGACGCCGGCAAAGAAATCGTGGAACAGGATCAGCACGGCAAACAGCACCAGGCTGATCACTATACTGAGCCATCCTATCTCCCCAAGCTTGAGCTGATTGCGTCCATTCATGATCGCCAGGAAGGGCACGTTTGACGTCTTCTCCACAAACGGAGTCCACTTGTCGCCGTCCCTGCGGGCACACTTCCTATCCAGCAGCAGAGTCCCAACACCGGACACGATGGCAAAGCAGCCAAAGAAGATCTGTGAAGCCAGGTCGCCGTTGGCGATCATGTGCGTCGTTGCCCAGAGGAAGATGCCCCACTGAACCGGGTGTCTGCTGACGCGCAGTATCCCGGTCACCTCCTGCTCGACGGCCGCTTCCATCTTCATGGCAGTGGGGTTCTTGGCCAGCAAGCCGCTACCCACAAATATGACGACCAGGGGCATGACGACGAATGGGATAGCATGGGTCGCTACACCTCCCTGCCACAGGATGACGGTCGATTCCATATCGTCGTGCAGTTGAATCAGCCAGACCAGCGACGCGAGTGAAATGACCGAATAGATCCCCAAATAGACATTTTCACTGCTGATATTGACCAGCATCCCTCTAAGAGGACTGCTCGAAATGCCGAGATGGGTCAGCATAAACAGTAGCGCAGCAAAGGACAGCAACAGTATCTCGCTCATGATCACCCCTCATAAGTTTTGTTGGTGATCTAGGATACTGCAAAAGAAGCCTGTATTGAAACTAATTTCCGCCGAGCAGTTTTCTTCGTAGCTGCTTGAATTCCGACTCGGATACAGCTCCTGCTCTCCTCGCATCAGCAAGGTCCTCGAGTTGCTGACCGACAGTCGCTTCCGCTTTGTCATCACCAATCTCAATACGTACACAAGAGGTCGCACCGAGGCATAGCACCACCGTGAGCAGCAACCAGGGGCATTTAGATCTCATCGCTCCTCCCTCTCAGTCGAATGGTGACGAAGAGCAACGGCACCCCTATCAACAGACCGAGTCCCATATTGAAACTGAAGGAGATCTCCAGCAGATCCGACCAATCGCGCATGTTGTCCGGGTCACTGCCAATCGACAGGGGGGCAAGGTGAGTGAGAAAGAAGTCTGAGAATCTGTCTCCCTGCAACAACATGCCCTCTGCCAGGGCGATGACGGCGGGAACAGCCAGCATCCAGACCAGGGGAACAGACCGGGCATAGCACGACACCAGCATGGCAAACGCGTAAACGGGCAGTGACCAGAACGTCTGCAGAGCCAAGGTGGCGAGTAGAAGCGGCCAATAGGAGTGCAGTCGTGCCGGACTCCACAGCGTAGTCCAGACGGCCACATCAGCACTGATGGATAGAACAGAAGCGATCACTAGAACTGCAACCTGAGTCGCCACGATGAAGACAAAAGCGATAGTGGGAGCGATGATCGCGGCAGCCGCGAGCTTGGACAACACAGTCATGGAATCGGATACCGGCATCGACTTCCAGAACAGCACACTTCTGTCTTTTCTGTCCTCGTACAAGCATCCGAGCAGATAGTAGAAGATGACGAACCAGAGGACGCCCCGAACGGGCGCGCTGACACCCGTCAACAGTCTACCCAGGCCCTGCTCTTTCTCCCATGTATCTTGCCTGGCGAGATTCTGCAGCTGATCCAAGTATATATCCTGCAGAGGCCTGCCGTCGGTTTGCAATTCTATATTGTGGTCCTGACGTTCCCCGTTGACGTGCATATCGCTGCTGACATTGATCCTTAGCAACGCCGACAACAGAAACAGAGCAATGACCACCGCACTGATGACCAGCGGGAAATAGAGAAATATGCCTTTGTGCTCCCAGAATTCGCGCTTCAGCAGAAACGGTAGTTGATTCATCACGACCGCGCTCCTCTCATCTTCGCTACAAACAGATCAGCTACGCCTGGCACATGTATTTCACCCAGATCGGCCAATTCATCCGCGTTCCTGTCCTCGAACAGTAGTCCCTTGCGACCCAGCAGGTCTCTTTCGTAGATTGGATTCAAGGCTCGTGCCTGCACCACCTTGTCAGGATGAATCAGCACCTCAGAGAATCTGTTGGGTATATCATCCATGGCGATATCAAGAATGATCTCACCCTCGTCAATGAAGATGAGATGGGTGAGCAGCGCTTCGATCTCTTCCACCTGGTGGGTGCTGATGATGATACTTCTGTCGGCATCGTAATAGTCGTTCAGCAGCCGGTCATAGAACTCCTTGCGGTAGAGGATATCCAGACCCAGGGTGGGTTCATCCAGCACCAGCAAGTCCACTTCGATCGCCATGACCAGAGCGAGATGCAGTTGAGTTACCATCCCCTTGGACAGACTCCTTATCCGCTGACTGGTGCTGATGGAGGTGGTTGCCAGCAGCTCTTCAGCTCTGTCGCGAGCGAAATTCGGATGAACGCCCTCAATGTAGTCCATCGCCTGATCCACCCTTAACCAGCGCGGCAAAATGCCTACATCAGCTATGAAACAGACGCTCTCCATGATCTGGTGGCGCTGGCTGCGCGGATCTCTCCCCTGTACCAGCAGTTCGCCCTCAAACGAGCATAGGCCGAGCAGAGATTTCAGCGTCGTGGTTTTGCCGGCACCGTTGGGTCCAATCAGTCCAACGATCGATCCCTTCTCGACGCTGAAGTCGATACCACGCAGCGCTTCAAAGTCGCCGAACGACTTTCGTACTCCGATCGCTTCAACAATGGCGGTCATTCATCGTTCTCCAACTGTGCCAGCAAGAGCCTGGGATCCAGGCCGAGCCGACTGATCTTGCCTGCTATCGTGGGCCACTCCTGATTAAGAAAACGGTCCTTTTCAAGGGCTGCCAGCTTCGCGCCTGCCCCTTCGCCAACGAACATGCCTAAACCCCTTTTCTTCTCAACCAGCTGATCGTCAACCAGCAACTGAAACGCCTTGGACACGGTTAGCGGATTGATGCGGTGTTCGCTGGCGATCTGTCGGACCGAGGGAAGCGGGTCCCCATCACTGAAGACACCATCCAGTATCAGCTCGACGATCCTGTCTCTCAACTGTCGGTAGATGGGATCCTTATCGTTCCAGTCTATCTGCATAACATATTGAATAATAAAGGTTTTATATCAACTCAGGAGAACTATGACACTCGATATATAGTGTTATACATTACTATAACACCACAACAGCAAACCGCAAGCCTTTTCTGGGGTTTTGCTGCTCGGTGAGTTCGATGAACGGCATCAGCCTGGCTGAGACTACCCGTCACGAACCGCAGTCAGAATGAGATCACGGATCACGGCCATTGCATCGGGCGACTGGAAACGATCGATCCTGGCAATGATCTCGTCGCTGTCGCGCAGGGTGCTGACGATCTTTGCGCAGAGACTCTCTGCAGTCAGGTCTTCCTCTTCGATCACCTCGCTGTAACCCAGATTGGCGAAGGTGCGGGCGTTGACGATCTGGTCACCTCGACTCGCCAGTCGGGACAATGGGACCAGGATGTGGGGTTTCCTGCACAGGAGCAGTTCGTAGATCGAGTTGGCCCCCGCCCGAGACACCACCAAATCGGCACAGGCCAATAGATCGCCGAACTGCTCGTGCAGATATTCCAGTTGATGATAATTCTGTAGCGATGCCAGATCCGTGCGTATATTTCCCGCACCACAGATATGTACAACTTGGAAATTCTCCAACAACTGCGGCAACGATGCATGCACAACGACATTGATCGCTGTTGCCCCCAAACTACCACCGAAAAACAGTAGGATCTTTCGATCGCTCGTCAGGCCCAGATGGTCGCGACCCGCAGCCGCATTACCCGATAGGATGGCTGCCCTGACCGGAGTACCGGTCAGCACCACCTTGGCGGAATCCAGCATCTTGACCGTTTCCGGAAAGGTTACGCAGACGTGAGCGGCAAATGGAAAGCAGAGCTTGTTGGCCAGGCCCGGCGTGATGTCGGACTCATGGGTAATTACCGGAATGCGGTTCAGCCACGCCCCGATAACCACCGGCACGGAGATAAAGCCTCCTTTGGAAAACAGCACGTCCGGCGAGAGTCGCCGGCAGAGCAGAAAGGACTGCACAACGCCCAGCACGATTCGCACTGGATCAATAAAGTTCTGCCAACTGAAATAACGCCTGAGCTTGCCGCTGGACACACTGTGATAGTCGACATCCAGTGGCGCGATGATCTCCTTTTCGATGCCGTCGATGGATCCAACATAGCTGACCTGCCAGCCCTCGCGCAGGAACGTTTCGATCAGACCAACGTTGGGCGTTACGTGACCCGCCGACCCACCCCCGGTAAACAGGATCTTCTTCACGCCCACGCCCCAGTCACAACCTGAGCACCTCTTTTACGAAAGGAATGGTGATCCTCCTTTGCTGGTGTACATTCTCCCGATCCAACTCATCCAGCAATCCAAACAGCGTCGTTGTATCGCGACTGGCCCTGGTGAGAATAAAAGCGGCAACTTCCTCACTCAGTTCTATTCCTCTGTTCTTGGCTCGTAGCACTATCGCCGCCTTCTTTTCGCTGTCAGATAGCGCTTCGATCCGCAGGACCAACGCGGCCGTCAGACGCGACTTCAGATCAGCCAGACTGACCGGCAACTCAGCGGGCGCACAGCGGCCGCTCATCAGTACACGCGTGTTGCTGTCCTTGGCTTCATTCAAGAAATGAAACAGCGCTTCCTCCCAGCCGTGCTGGCCTGCAACCGCTTCCACGTCATCGAAGCAGACCAGGTCCCGACGCGACAGGTCTGTCAATACAGCCGGTTCCAACCTTTGCCGCTCGGACATGGGCAGGTAGACAGACGCATAGCCCAATTGATTCGCTTCTCGGCAGGATGCCTGCAACAGGTGCGTGCGTCCCGAGGCACGGTCTCCCCAGATGTATATGAAGCGCGAACTGCCGCTCAGCCGTTGCAGTTGCGAGCGTAGGTAATCAACAACCCGCCGGTCACCCACATAGTTATCGAATTTGGCGTGATCCGGCAGTTTTATGCTCAGCGCTAACTGACGACCGGGGTTATGACTCATGCACCGTCCTTGTCCGAGTCAAACAATTCACTCTCCTTATAGCGAGCATGCAGGTCCCGCAGGAATACCATGATGACCGCAGCGACCGGCAGGGCCAGTAAAACGCCAACGAATCCGAACAGTTGCCCTCCCGCCAATATGGCGAAGATGACGGCTACCGGATGAAGCCCGATTCGGTCGCCCACCAAGAGTGGCGTCAGGAACCAACCCTCCAATGCCTGCCCGGCGCCGAATACCAGGACGACGTACACGAGGGGCATGACATCCTGAAACTGAAACAGAGCCGCCAGGGCAGCGGCAGCGATACCGACGATAAAACCCATGTAGGGAACGATACTGGCCAGACCCGCCAGCATCCCGATCAGCACGGCGAGGTCCAGACCGATGATCCACAGACCGAGTGCGTAAGTGCAGCCAAGAATAAACATGATCAACAGTTGACCCCTGAAGAACGCGTGCAGCACCTCGTCACATTCAGTCGCCAGGGTCACGGTCCTCGTCTCCGCTTGCCGGGGGAGCATCTCTCTGATTCTTTGCATGAGCAGATCCCAATCGCGCAGCAGATAGAAAGCTACGATGGGAATCAGGCCGATATTGGCGATCCAGGTCACCAGCACCACACTGGATCTGGTCATCTCTGTAATAACCCGGCCGACGATGCCGCCCGCCTGCTGCCAATTGGTCATCAACGACTGCTTCAACTCGTCGGTCTGTATATCGAAGGGGTTCACACCCAGGACGTCTGTCAGATAAGGGCTGATCGCATCTTGCAGCCACTTGATGAAAGTGGGGATTTCCCTGATGAAGGAGGCGATCTCTCTACCCAGCATCGGCACCAGGATCAGCACCACGCCGGTGAACAGCAGGCCGAATACCAGGAATACCACACACACCGCCGCCGTTCTTTTGAGACCCATCGCTTCCAGGCGGTCGACCAGGGGGTCACCCAGATAGGCGATCAGCAGCCCCACCAGGAAGGGAGCCAGTATCGGCTTCAGCAGGTAGACGAGCAGGAACAGGCCAACTACGGATAACAGGACGAGCGTCTTTTGCGTGGTGGACATTTACGTTTCCTTGCGGCTTGTCATCTCTCTTTGAGGCCCCATTAGCAATCTACGACAGGCAGCCTGCTAGCTTAGCTTGACAGGCAGCGAAAGGTCCTGTCTATTGCAGCCAGCGAAAATGCAGTAGTCTCGAGTCGGTCCCGTCGCCCGATGCCAGCAAAAACAGTTTCTGATCCAGCTCGATCAGTTCAACCAACTGCTCAACGCGGCCTTCCGTGCTGAGCCTGTAGAGAATCTCAGTGCCTGACACCTCCTCAACGTACACGTCCAGTACCGACGTCAGATCCCCCAGGTACTTGCTGAGTTGCACATAGTCATCCAGATCCTCTACCGCCTCCACCCTCACCCAAACGCTTCCCCTGGACGAAGCGATAGCGTAGCGTGCTGCCAGCTTGTCGGCCAGACGATCAATCGCCTCGCCAACCAGATCGGAAAGGTGTATCTGCAAACTGTCGAAGCTGACCCATTGATCCTCGATCCGCCAGGACCATCGCCCCAGCCATTCACCATCCTGGCCCTGGTAGATGCGGCCACTCAACACACTGTCGGCGCGGTATCTGCGGGACGCCGCTTCGATCTGATTGTGGAACTGTCCCCACACCACGGTCACCGAGATGTTCGCCTCATCCTCCAGATCGAGCAGGGGAAACATCAGGGGTAAGCCACGTCTGCGCGCCTCCTCCAGCAGGGCGGCCGCGACCTCGCTGCTGTCAGCTTCGTTGAGAATCGTCCTGCCCGATTCCGTCTGCACCACCAGCCAGATCAGTACGCTGGGCCTGTTGTTGCCCCACACCGGATACCCCGCACTACGCAGCAGTTTTGCCACCGAACTGGGTTCGAAGTGGAGCTTGAGAACCTGCGCCGCAACGATTTCCTGGCCCACCTGGAACGTCTTGTCGGTCGCTTCATAGCCGTACTGGAAGTAGTAGTCCTGGGGGCTTTTCAGGGCCTCTCTGACGGCTACTTCCTGGTCCACATCGGTATCTCCCGATACCCGGGTCAACACGGTCCGCAGCCCCTGTCTGGCGGCGAGTATGCGTTCGCGGCTGGTCTGGGATGCGACCAAGACCTCTGCTACATAGAGATCATCAACCTGAACCGCTGCCGCCGGTGCAGACCAGAGCCAGCCTGCAAGCGCAACGGAGATCCATGGGATGTATGTGATTTTCTTAAACATAAAGGAACCATTTCACCACATTCAGCTCACATTCAGATGGTGAAAAGTATTATATTGCTCCCTGTTAACGTGACCTGCGACGTGTGACGTAACTCGTCCCACGCCGAGCCATTTACGGGCTCACCGGCTTGATTCAAGGAACCTGGATTGTCATAAACTGGCCTGCCATTTACAAGCACAGTTTTGGCGTCGACCTGAAGTTCGATAGGTATGCTTCGATACAGACATGATTAGACCCGTTACATTGTTGCCCATTGCGCTGTTGTGGTCCGTCTTGTGGGCCAACCAGCCCGCAGCGGCGCCCGACGCAGCGGCGCCCGTCACGCCGGCGCCCGTCACAGCCACCTCAGTGCCCGCTCCCCCAATCACATTTCGGGCGGTATACGATGGAGATTACAACGGCCTGCCGGTGAGAGCGAAGGGCATCAGGGAGTTGCGGAGCCTGGGAAACGATCGGTATCTGTTGACGGCCACGGCAACGTCTTTCCTGCTGACCGTAACTGAGCAGACCCTCCTGCTGCGGAACGCTGACGGCCGGCTGGTACCGCTTGAATATCAGTATCATCGCGAAGGCATCGGCAAGAATCGCCATGCTGTGCTCAACTTCGACTGGGCCAAACAGAGAGTCAGAAACGATGTCGAGTCCAAGCCCTGGTATATGGATATCCCCACAGGTGCACTGGACAAGCTGAGCTACCAGTTGATTATGCGAACGGATCTTATGGCCCATTACCGTAAAGCTGGCATCGGATCCACCAGCGCGCCGCTCCTCGAGTACCAGATTGCCGACGGAGGCAAGCTGAAGGACTATCGATTTGCGGTCCGGGGCGACGAGTGGATCGAAACACCCATCGGCCATATCAATACCGTCAAGTTGATCAGAGTCCGGCAGAACAGCAGACGAAGCACCACCTTCTGGCTGGCCAAGGATTGGCAGTTTCTGCTGGTTCGCCTGCAGCAACAGGATTCAAAGGGGGACGGGTTCGAACTGCTGTTGAAGGAGGCAGAGATCGGTGGAAGGACCGTAAAGGGGCTGGCTGAACCGGCGCAATGAAGCAGGCCCGAACACACCACTGATGTAGATCAGGTCTTGGGGAGCGTGACGCCCTGTTGACCCTGATACTTGCCGCCTCGATCCCGATACGAAATCTCACACGCCTCATCCGATTCGAAGAACAACATCTGAGCTGCACCTTCGTTGGCGTATATCTTCGCCGGTAACGTGGTGGTATTGGAAAACTCGAGGGTCACATTCCCCTCCCACTCGGGCTCCAACGGTGTAACGTTGACGATAATCCCGCAGCGGGCGTAGGTTGATTTGCCGAGGCAGACCGTCAGGACGTTGCGCGGTATCTTGAAGTACTCAACCGTCCGTGCCAAGGCAAAGGAGTTGGGGGGAATCACACACACATCTCCCTTCACATCCACAAAACTGCGCTCATCAAAAGCCTTGGGATCAACGGTGGCGGAATTGATGTTGGTGAATACCTTGAAGTCATCGGCACAGCGAACGTCATAGCCGTAGCTGGAAGTGCCGTAGGAGATGACTCTATGTGCGCCCGATTGGCTGACCTGCAGAGGTTCAAACGGCGAGATCATCTCCCGCTCTTCGGCCATGCGGCGTATCCACATATCGGACTTGATGGTCATATCGTTTCACCCGTTTACCGATGCTCAATGCGTTATGCACATACTCCCTAAAAAGGGAGCAACTGGCAAGTCGCGACCCGGTTTGGCTCTGAATGATGAGTATGTGCCCCATGGCCCTCGATCGATAGACAGCAATGTTCCGAGAGCAGTCATTTCAGGCGAACGATGCCTCTCCGAGTCAGCGATCCAGGCAAGCTGAGAGGGCCGCGATGTTGGTATAATGATCTCAATCTACGCACGAGCCAAAGGATTCGGTATGAAACAGATGGTCAATCGTAAGATCGTATTGAACAGGACGCCGGAGGGGGAGCCCCAGCCCTCGGATTTCGAGATGGTGACCGAGAACGTGGCACCCATCGAGGAAGGGCAGATGCTACTGCGGACGAAATGGATCACACTCGATCCATACATGCGCTCCGGATTCATGAATTCTAGCGCGAGTGTCGGCAAGACGGTGATCGGCGGCACCGTGTCGGAGGTCGTCGAGAGTAAGACGCCCCGTTGGCAGGCCGGAGACCTGCTGGTCGGCTACTACGGGTGGCAGGAATTCAGCGTTGCCACCCCGGACGACCTGCAATGGAACAATGAAGGGATGCCCATACAGAAATGGGACGGTTCACTGGGACCGGCCTCGACGGCGCTGGGCATCCTGGGAATGACTGGCTACACCGCCTATGAAGGGCTGTTGAACGTCGCACAAGTAAAGGCGGGCGACACCGTTGTGGTTGCGGCGGCCAGTGGCGCAGTGGGTCAGGTAGTAGGGCAACTGGCTAAAATCCACGGCGCACGGGCCGTTGGCATCGCCGGAGGGCCTGCGAAGTGTGCCTTCTGCGTTGACGAACTCGGTTTCGACGCGTGCCTTGATTACAAGGCGGGTAATCTGCGCGATGCGCTTGCCGATGCGGTTCCGGAGGGGATCGACATCTACTTTGAAAACGTTGGCGGCGAGGTGCTGGAAGCGGTGATACCGTTGCTGAATTCCGGAGCCCGTGTGCCGATCTGTGGCTTCATAGCGCACTACAATCTCACCGCGGAGCAGCAGCGACCCACGCCGCTAGAGCGGCTGCGCGCCGAAGGGCTGCAGGTGCTCGGCAAGGATGGCAGCGCCGAGGGATTTGCCTTCTTTGCGTTCGCTCAGTTGTCCGCCAAACACCCGGATGCCGAAGAAGCGCTACGAACGCTCTCCGGCTGGATCAAAGAGGGCAAGCTCAAATACCGCGAGAGTGTCAGCGACGGACTGGATAGCTGCGTGCCCGCCTTTATCGGTATGCTGCGCGGTGAGAATTTCGGTAAGACCATGGTTCGCCTATAGCAAGCTGCTGGCGGCTGGGCTCAATGTGATACTCTAATGCAATCCAATCAGGACAAAAGCAGGATGAATGCTCTCGACGATCTGACACCACGGCAACTGTGGCAGAACATCATGCACTATCGAAGCGGCGAGTTTGACCGCATGCCGGTGATTCACTGGACCTGCTGGGAGGATACGATCCTGCGTTGGAAGGAGGAGGGGCTGCCACAGCACATCGAGCGCTTACAGGGAGAGCACAGTTTCTTCAACGCGCATTACCAATGGTCGACCATTTCCTGCCACCTGGGACCCTATCCTCTGTTCGACACGATCATTGAAGAGGAAACAGACGAGTACACGCTGTTCTGGGACGGTCAGGGAGTCCTGACGAAGGATTTCAAGCACGCCGAGTCCGTGCCTCACTACATGGACTGGACCTTCAAGACAGCCGACGATTGGCCACGATTCAAGGAACGTCTGCAGATCTACCCGGAACGTGTCCCAAAGAGACTGCATGAGCAGATCGAGCGGGCGGAAGGCTCGGGTCTCCCCATCGTAATATTTGCCGGATCCATGATGGGTTGGGTGCGGGACTGGATGGGCGTCGAGAATATGGTCTACCTGATGTACGATTCGCCCGACTGCTACGCTGATATTGTCGACACGCTGTCCGACCTGGTGTGCTGGTCGATCGACCAGATCGTTGCGCGCATGTCCAGTAAGGTCGACATGGCTCACGGCTGGGAGGATATAGCCGGCAGCACCGGCCCGTTCGTCAGCCCGGACGTCTTCGATCGAATTGTGGCTCCAGGCTACAAGAAAATCCGTGCCAAACTTGATGAACACGGCATAGATATCTACAGCATCGACTCCGATGGAAAGGTGGAGCCGTTGATCGCCAACTGGATGGCTGCCGGCGTGAACATGCAGTTTCCGCTGGAACCGGGCACGTGGGATTGCAGACCCGAGGCGATGCGCGCCAAGTTCGGCAAGGAACTTCTGATCCAGGGAGGATTCAACAAACTGGTGCTGGAACGCGGCAGGGACGCCATCGACGAAGAGATTGAACGGCACATCCCGCTGATGAAGGAAGGTGGCTTCGTCATGATGCCGGACCACCTCATTACGCCCGGCGTGCCGCTGGACGACTACAAGTATTACCTCGAGCGCATCCGAGAATTACGCTTCTGAGTCGATAGCAAAAAGTCTGTTCAGCGCGGTCCTAGGCCTTTGCACTGTCGCGCGCAGAGACCTCTTCGTGCCAACGCTTGAGATCCCCACACTCGTCGGGAACCGGGCAACGGGCGGCGGTACCGGCAAAATCCACTACGCACAGGGCTGTTATGTCGGCGATACTGAAGCTGTCGCCCGCAACGTACTGTGCCACGCCGAGGTGTGCGTCGAGGGCGCTGTAAAATCTCAGCAGGGCGGCTTTGCCACGATCGGCGAGTTCCGGAATGGCATCGACTCGGCCCACGTTGCCCCCCAGCCCCCGCTCTTTGAAGCCCGGGAAGGCATTGCGGAACGCATCCATGGCACCCATCAGACCGTCCCATTCCATATGACGCTGACGGGCTTCAATGTGTGCTTTGGAGACCGAATCCGTACCCATCAGCGGTGGATTTGGATAGGTCTCCTCAAGGTACCGGCAGATGGCAACCGTTTCATCCAGCACTGTCCCGTCATCGAGAACCAGCGTAGGTAACAGACCCCGCGGGTTCACGGCGAGGAACTCGTCGTTGAGATTCTCGCCTTTGACTATGTCGAGCTGAACGTTATCGCAGGTCACGCCTTTTTCTGCCATAAAGATCCGCACGCGACGGGGGTTGGGTGCATGGGTGTTGTCGTAGAGTTTCATCTGAGCTTCCCGCGTAGAATTTGTCGTGAGTTATTTGCTCATACCTGACGTCTCAGTGCAAGATTTACATATTGGCTCACCGCTCGGCAGCAGGTTAAACAGACTTCTGATTTGCGGATGATTTGCGGACATCCACGAATCCATTAGGGACATGCACCGAATACCGATTTATACTCAGCCGGGTCAGCGCGAACATCGCCACGACTGCCCTATAACAACCTGATAACGCGGGAATCAATTATGAACAAGCTCTTTATAGTATCTGCCTGCATCACGCTGTGTCTCTCGAACTCAGTCTCCGCCCAAGACGCGTCGTCGTTACAACAAAAGGTCAGCGCGGCCATGAAGATGGACTACCGCAGCAAGGCCGAAGTGGCACGCGATGCCAACCGCGATCCGGTTCAAGCGCTGTCATTCATGGGCCTGCGTGACGACATGAAAGTGATCGAGTTCCTGCCCGCCGGACAAGCCTGGTACACCAAGATATTGGGGCCGGTACTGGCAGATAAGGGCGAACTTTACCTGCTGGACAACGCCCAGACGTTTGCACGTTGGGGTGACCTGCTGGAACATGCGGCATTCAAAAGCACCAAGGCGATAGAGATTCAGAACAGCTACAGTCGAGCTGAAGGCCGCTATGTGTTGGGGAAGATGAACATAGGGGTCGATGATGCGGACCTGTTCCTCAACGTTCGTGAATACCACAACTTCAACGAGGCGGACAAAGCGCGGCTCAATCGGGCAGCTTTCGACGCGCTCAAACCCGGTGGCAAATACGTCGTCATCGACCACACTCGCCGGCACATGCAACCGGAATCCCGCCAACTGGGGCGCCGCGAAGACCCGGTTCAGGTCATTCTCGAAGTACAAGCGGTCGGATTCGAGCTGCAGAAAGCATCCGATATGTTCTTCCGGGAACAGGACGGCCTCGACCTGGAGGTGGGTCATGCCTCGGTGACAGGTCAGACAGACAGGCTCTTTCTGGTCTTCAGTAAGCCCTAGGAATCTCCAATAATTCCAGTGCTGTGCGGCAACTAGGTTGGATCGTGAATCTGCACGACCGGGATGATCTCCTTGTCTTCCACCACCCGCTTGTGCAGGTCCGCTGCGATGCGCCGCGCCGTTTCGCGAAAGATTTGAGCGACCTCACCATCCGGATCGGATAGCACTGGAGGAGTGCCTTTATCACTCAGCTCTCTGATGCTTCCGGAGAGGGGTAATTCAGCCAACAGTTGCGTCTCATACCGCCGCGCAACTTCCCCTCCGCCGCCCTCGCCAAACAGGTGCTCTCTGTGGCCACAGTTGCTACAGGTATGCACGCTCATATTCTCCACCAGACCGATGACCGGGATCTCTACCGTGCGGAACATCTCTATGCCCTTAACCGCATCCAGCAGGGCGATGTCCTGAGGAGTCGTCACGATGATCGCGCCACTCACCGGTGCTTTTTGAGCCAGCGTCAGTTGAATATCACCGGTACCGGGCGGCAGATCCACCACCAGATAGTCAACCCCTTGCCACTCGGTTTGCTCAATCAACTGTTGAAATGCACCACTGGCCATCGGGCCACGCCAGACAGCGGGCGTATTGCCGGACATGACAAAGGCAAGCGACATACATTGCATGCCGTGGATCGTCATCGGCTCCATGGTGTTCTCATCGATGATCCTTGGTCGCGCCGCGTCCGACACGCCCAACATCATGCCCATGCTGGGCCCATATATATCCCCATCCAGCAAGCCTACCTGGGCACCCTCTTTGCTCAAAGCCAGCGCCAGGTTCACAGCCACGGTCGACTTACCCACACCCCCCTTGCCGGAGGCGACCGCAATCACGTTCTTCACCCCTGCCACTCTGGGAATCTTTCCCGGGACGCTGGGCAGAACATTCAGCTCCAGCTGAACTTCCGCTTCCATCTCGCCGCACGCGGCCGAAACTGCAGCCCGAACCGTGCTGACAGTTTCCTCCTGTCGGCCTGCAGCCGGATAGCCATACTCCAACTGCACAACGACCTTTTCCTTCTCCACCGACACAGCGGCCAGGTAGTTGGAGAAGTCGATCCCGGTATAGGGATCCACCACCTTCTGTAAGGAGCTTTTTATTTCATCATAAATGGACATAAGAGGGACTCACTACTATCTCTGTAAGGAACTAGCAAATGCGGATTATGAAGTGAATTCCATTGAAAGACCATTGCTCAACGGACTTAACAGTACAGTATAATTACGTCCCCTCAAACGCGGCTGAATTTCCCAACTATGGACACTGAAGTAAAACGCAACATGTTAGTGACCAGCGCCCTGCCGAATGCCAACGGCGCCATCCACCTCGGTCACCTGCTGGAGCATATCGAGACCGACATCTGGGTCAGGTTTCAACGTATGCGGGGTCACACCTGCATCAGCGTATGCGCCGATGACACCCACGGAACAGCGATCATGCTGAAGGCCGATGAACAGGGAATTACGCCCGAGGAGCTGATCAAGAAGATCAACCGGGAACACCAGCAGGATTTCCAGGACTTCCATATCAATTACGACAACTACTACACCACCCACTCCGAAGAGAACAGAATCTTCTCCGAGCGGATCTACACACGTTGTCGCGACGCGGGAATGATAGCTGTGCGTGCGGTGAAGCAGCTATTCGATCCGGAACGAAATCTGTTCCTGGCAGATCGCTATATCATCGGCGGCTGCCCCAAATGCAAGACCGAAGGACAGTATGGCGACAACTGCGAAGCGTGCGGTGCGACCTATGATGCCACCGATCTGATCGATCCCAAGTCCGCAATCTCCGGCGCAGAGCCCATCGAAAAGGAATCGGACCACTATTTCTTCACCCTCTCGAAATTCCAGGATTTTCTATCCGGCTGGACCAGAAGCGGGGCGTTGCAGGAGCAGGTTGCTAACAAGTTATCTGAGTGGCTGAAGGCCGGTCTCAAGGACTGGGATATCAGCAGGGATGCGCCCTATTTCGGCTTTGAGATACCGGATGCGCCCGGTAAGTACTTCTACGTCTGGCTGGATGCGCCCATCGGATACATGGCGAGCTTTAAGCACCTCTGTGACAGAACCGAGGGACTCAACTTCGATGACTACTGGGCAAAAGACTCGCAGCACGAGGTACATCACTTTATCGGCAAGGATATCATCAACTTTCACGCCCTCTTCTGGCCGGCTATGCTGAGTTGCGCGAACTACAGGACCCCAACGGCTGTACACGTTCACGGCTTTACCACGTTTGACGGCCTGAAGATGTCCAAGTCGCGGGGTACCTTTATCAATGCGCGTACCTACCTTGCACACCTCAATCCGGAATATCTGCGTTACTACTATGCTGCCAAGCTAAGGGGAGTAGATGATCTGGACGTCAATCTGGCAGACTTTCCACAGCGGGTAAATTCCGATCTCGTCGGCAAGGTGGTCAACATTGCCAGCCGCTGTGCCGGCTTCATCAACAAGGGATTTGGCGGAGTGCTGGCTGAGCAACCCAAACCCGTCGCGCTGCTGGAAGAGATGGTGGCGGCTGGAGATTCGATCGCTGACAGCTATGAGAATTGTGAGTACAGCAAGGCCATTCGAACGATCATGAATCTGGCGGACCGCGCCAATCAGTACATCGATGAACACAAGCCGTGGATGTTGGTCCGCGAGGAGGGAAAGGAGAAAGAGGTACAAGAGGTCTGCTCCAACGGAATCAACATGTTTCGGCTGCTCATCACCTATCTGAAGCCGGTGCTTCCTAACATGGCAAGCGAGTCTGAGAAGTTCCTAAACGTTGAATCACTGACGTGGGAAAACAGAGGCGCCCTGTTGGCCGGTCACCAGATCGGCAAATTCAAACCCCTCATGACGCGCGTCGAGTCAAGTCAGGTCGATGCGATGATCGAAGCTTCCAGAGAGAAACCGGACGATGCTGTCACCGAACCGCTGAACGACGTGGCTGAGATCGAATTCGATGACTTCGCCAAGGTTGATCTTCGCGTCGCGAGAATCGTCAAGGCTGAACAGGTGGAAGGCGCCGACAAACTGCTGAAATTGACCCTCGATATCGGTACGGAGACGAGATCCGTTTTCGCCGGTATCAAGAGCGCTTATGCGCCCGAAGAGATCGAAGGCAAACTCACCGTTATGGTGGCCAACCTGAGACCTCGACAGATGAAGTTCGGAGTATCCGAAGGCATGGTTCTCGCTGCCGGCCCTGGGGGCAAGGATATCTGGCTGCTGCAAGCAGACGAGGGAGCCGAGCCCGGCATGAAGGTTACCTAGTGTGCTGATAACGCCACGATGAACCGTCAAAAACGTCTTGATATCCTGGCTCGACTGCGGGATGAAAATCCAAATCCCAGCACTGAACTGACGCATCGTGATCCCTTTGAATTGCTCATCTGCGTCATCCTGTCTGCCCAGGCGACCGATGTCAGCGTTAACAAGGCTACCCAAAAACTGTTTGCCGAAGCAAACACGCCGACCGGAATAATCAGCCTGGGTGAAGAGAAGCTGAAGGGATATATCCGCACCATTGGCCTCTACAATGGCAAGGCCAGCAATATCATCAAGACCTGTCAACTACTCATCGACCGCCACGACGCAAAGGTTCCCGAGACCAGGCCTGAGCTGGAAGCGCTGCCGGGCGTCGGCCGCAAAACAGCTAACGTGATCCTCAACACCGCCTTCGGCCAGCTCACCATGGGGGTGGATACACACATATTCCGCATCGCCAACCGCATCAACTTCGCCCCGGGGAAGAACGTGCTGAAAGTTGAAGAGAAACTGCTGAAGGTGATCCCGGACGAATTCATGCGCCACGCCCATCACTGGCTGATCCTGCACGGGCGCTATGTCTGCACAGCCCGTAATCCCAAATGTAGCAGCTGTGTGATCGAAGATCTCTGTGAGTACAAAGACAAGGTGTTATAGCTGGATCAATCCCAAGTACACGGATGCTGCCAGCGCGCCCAGGGCTAGAATACAAAGTCCGGTAAGAGGCGCCAGCAGACTTCTCTTCTTCGACTCGGGCTCTGGTTGAGTCTCCTTCATGGTCTCCCGACGAGTTACATCTGCTGCGGCTGCTGCCGGCCCTGCTTTAGCTTTCGCGTTCTTGTCAGCCAACCAGCGCTCCATGTTTTCCTTTTTTTTCCTGAGCCTTTCCTCCTCCTTGTACTCCTCGAAACTGATAAAGCAGTTGTTGCATTTCTCAGCCACAAGCTGTTCATGACCACAGGCAGGACAGGTGAACTTGTTGGCGGTGATCAGGTACGAATGGTAACGATCCTGCTGCTTGGCATCTTCAGGCTCACTTACTTCCGATTGAACCGAGTCCATTTCCGCCACGACACTGATGCCGCCCGCCTTGCCGATCGCCAGTCGGTACTTTTCCGCCATATCCTTGCTCAGATTTTTCTTCACCACGACCGGCCGACCCGTAAAGAGGGCCTCCAGCTTGACGGGATCCAGATGAAACATGGCTCCCATCTGCTGCTTTACCTCGTCCAACCGCTTCTTTCCGGCTATCTGGCCATTGAAGACGACTTCAAACTGTTCAGGACGATTCATGAGCCCACACCTCTAGAACGCTGATTAATTCAGTCCACTTTCTTTCAGTGTAGCTACAAAATGGCGGGCGGGTGGGA
>CEQE01324496.1_pt1 | contig 19416 bp, 11 predicted proteins | sample 356201 | NCBI WGS metagenome assembly CEQE01 (sample SAMEA2619970, study PRJEB7988) | marine metagenome | biome: marine biome (ENVO:00000447); feature: mesopelagic zone (ENVO:00000213) & marine oxygen minimum zone (ENVO:01000065); material: "saline water (ENVO:00002010), including plankton...
AAACAGTCGGAAGGCTGACAACCAAACTGATTTTATGAAAGGTGCATTCCTTGGACCTCAGTTCCAGAATGAAACTATTGAATCTTTCTTGAATCTGAAGAGCTCTCCATACACAAAATTGAATGATGGTGAAATTTCTGAAAAAATCGCTGATTTGATTGCGGATGAAAAAGTTATCGGATGGTTTCAAGGGAAGATGGAATTTGGTCCACGGGCTTTGGGTGCACGTTCCATTATCGCGGATGGCAGATCCTCTGAAATGCAGAAAACAATAAATCTTAAGATCAAGTATAGAGAAAGTTTCCGTCCTTTTGCACCCTCGGTTATAGTTGAACATGTTTCGGACTATTTTGAAATCGATAGAGAAAGTCCCTATATGCTCTTGGTTGCGAATGTTCGAAAGGACAAGCTGACATCAATGACTGAGGAAGAAAAGTCATATATTGGCCTTGAAAAATTAAATGTAGTTCGTTCTGATATTCCTGCAATTACCCACGTGGACTATTCCGCAAGGATTCAATCGGTGAATGGGAAAACAAACCCTCGATACCATCAGATGCTTACCAAATTCAATGATAAATATGACTGCCCTGTTATTGTAAATACCTCATTCAATGTTCGAGGTGAACCGATTGTTTGCACACCTGAAGACGCTTATCTTTGCTTTATGGGGACCGAGATGGACTACCTGATCATGGGGAATTATCTGCTCAATAAAACAGAACAGAAACCTCTTAAAAAAGATTCTAAATGGCGTAAAAAATTTGAATTGGATTAGATAATGATAGATGAAATAAAGAATATCAAGATTGAAGAAATGGACCTGCGGAAATTCGGCATTATTGTTGGAACAGTTTTGTTGATATTTGTTGGATTGTTGTTATGGAAAGAAAAAGAATCATTCCAGTTGTTTCTTGCCATCGGCATTTTTTTATTTGTAGCTGGCATTGCCATACCCGTTATCCTCAAGCCCTTTTATTGGCTATGGATGGTTTTCGCAACCATTTTGGGCTGGTTTATGAATCGGGTGATCTTAAGCCTGCTGTTTTTTGTTATATTAACACCGATTGGATTAATTGCACGATTATTTGGGAAACAGTTTTTGGGTTTGAAAATGGATCATTCAAAGCAGAGCTACTGGAATATGAAAACAGCTGAAACTTCTAACATTCAAAATTATGAAAAACAATATTAAGGAAGCTGAAAAAGTTCAAAATCTCCATAGTTTGCTTGCTGCATTTGATAATTATTATCTGAGTAAACTTAGGGTCTATAAATAGCAACAGTTCAAAGCATTTAATTAGAAAATTAATTTCTTTTTTGGGGAATTTGAGTCTTTGGAATTCATATTTGAATCATCTGAGTTATTTAAAGTATACTGGGAAACTCAGTATGTAAGGGAACATTTTCAGTATTAAAAAGAAGTATTAAAAAAAAATATATTAGAACTTTTAACAAATTATCTTGACTCCAAGGTATTGTTTCTGTAACCTATGACAGTGTGGGGCAGACCAGGAACTTTCAGTGTGTAATGATCATTTTATCACAAAAACATTGGTTTTTGTTAACTGCGCCAAAAGTAGTTTCTAATGTCAGTAGCTAAGGAGGAAATCTTATGCAACTAATCAACTTAAAAACTTTAGATAACACTATCTACTTTACCAGTGTAACAAATTATTATTTGGTAAATGATTTCAGAAAATTTATTTGTAGGCTAGGTATTCGGATATTTGGGATTTTCTTTGTTTTCTTTACTCTCACTTTTCCACAAGAAATTGTTGCGCAAAAATCACCTAGTTTAACTTCTTTTCCAGTTGAGGACATGTCATTTCGTTTAATTGGTCCCTTCCGCGGGGGGCGTTCAATATCTTCAGCTGGACATCCTACTGACCGATTAACATACTATTTTGGCTCAACTGGTGGTGGAGTTTGGAAGACTGATGATGCTGGACATAATTGGAGAAATGTTTCAGATGGATTCTTCTCGACAGGATCTGTTGGAGCAATAGCAGTCTCTAGATCAAATCCACAAATTGTTTATGTTGGTATGGGTGAGGCCTGTATTAGAGGAAATACCTCTCATGGTGATGGGGTCTACCGCTCAGATGATGGTGGTGCTACTTGGAGACACCTAGGATTAGAAAACACACGCCAAATCTCCAATGTAATCATTCATCCTTCAAATCCAGATTTAGTTTACATTGCAGCATTAGGACATGCTTGGGGACCTAATAAGGAGCGAGGAATATTTCGTTCTAAAAATGGTGGCAAGACATGGGACAAAATCCTCTATTTGAATGAAGATGTTGGAGCAGGTGATCTTGAAATGGATCCTTCAAATTCGAAAGTTCTCTATGCGGGAATGTGGCAAGCACGTCGATTTGCTTGGGGACTTCGGGGTGCTGGACCAGGCACCGGGCTTTACAAGTCCACTGATGGGGGTGAAAATTGGAAAGACTTAACAAACAACCCAGGCTTGCCTAAAGGAGAGAACAGAGGTCGGATAGGAATAACGGTTTCTGGCGCTAACTCTAATAGACTTTGGACGATTATTGAGGCTGAAAATGATCAGACCGGTGTTTTTAGATCAGATAATGCTGGAAAAACATGGGAAGTTGTTAGTCAACGGGCTGAATTGAATCAGAGGCCTTGGTATTATCATCATATACATGCTCATCCTAATGATCCGGATCAAGTATATGTTCAAAACACAAGACTCTGGCATTCTACTGATGGTGGACGTAATTATTCAATAATTCCAACCCCTCATGGTGACAGTCATGATCTTTGGATCGATCCTAATGAACCTGAACGAATGATTGAGTCTAATGATGGTGGGGGCAATGTAAGTTTCAACGGTGGTAAATCTTGGTCGTCAATATATAATCAGCCTACTTCTCAAATGTATCACGTAACGGTCGACAATGGTTTTCCATATCGAGTTTATGGAAATCAACAGGACAATTCTACTATGTCCATCCCAAGTCGCTCAGAGAACGGATTGATTGATGAAACTTCTCTTTATACTATAGGAGGAGGTGAAGATGGATATACGGCTGTACATCCTAATGATCCAAATATAGTCTATTCTGGTGATCACCATTGGCTAACTCGTTATGATCATCGTACCAAGCAGGTGAAGTTCATTTCGCCATCGAATGAAATATGGTGGGGTTGGGGAGCAAGGGACATAAAATATAGATTTCAATGGGTTTTTCCATTAGCAATCTCTCCTCATGATCCTGAAGCAATCTATGCTACTTCACAAGTTGTGCACAGATCAAAAGATAGGGGAGATTCTTGGGAGGTAGTTAGTCCAGACTTAACAAGGGCTGATCCAAAGACTTTGGAGCCCACTCCTGGAATTGCAGACAATCCAGACACGGGTCCATACTGGGGGCCTATCAAGCGAGATAACACTGGTATCGAATGGTACGCAACCATATTTGCCTTTGCGGAATCTCCTATTGAAAAAGGTCTTTTGTGGGCCGGGTCAGATGACGGAATGGTTCACATATCACGCGATGGTGCAAAATCTTGGGAAGATGTTACGCCAAAGGGATTTCCTGAATATACTTTGGTAAGTATTATTGACCCTTCTAGTCACAAAGCTGGTACAGCTTATATAGCGGCTAATAGATATAAGCTTGATGATCTTACGCCATATCTGTTTAAGACAACGAATTATGGAAAAAGTTGGTCTTTAATAACTGATGGGATCGCTGAATTGGATTATACTAGAGTAATCCGAGAAGATCCAGTGCGGCCGGGATTGCTTTATGCAGGTACCGAAACAGGTCTTTATTTATCATTTAATGATGGATCTTCTTGGCGCAAGTGGGATTCCAATTTTCCTGTTGTCCCAGTCCGTGATATGGTTGTAAAAGATGACGACCTTGTCATTGCGTCTCATGGCCGTGCTTTTTGGATTTTCGATAATCTTTCTGTTCTTCGTCAAGCAACTCCAAAGGTTCTACGTACGGCAGCACATCTTTTCCAACCCGAGGATCCATATCGGTTCAGAGAGAGTGTTTGGAGGAGCCCACTTAGGGGTCAAAGCCCAATGGGAGCTTCAGGTGAAAATCCCCCTAATGGTGCTGTTATTTGGTATCATCTTAAGAATTCTGGAGAAACTGTAACATTAACATTCCGGGATTCAAAAGGGGATGAAGTGGCAACATTTAGTAGTCAAAAAGATCCTAATCAAATCGGTACACCCAGAAATCCTCCGCCTGATCCACTTAACAATAAAGCTGGCCTTAACCAATTTGTTTGGGATTTAAGATATCCGGGCCCTTTACAGATCCCCGGCGCTATTTATCGTCGCTATGATCCTGTTGGGCCAATTGCTCCACCTGGACAATATGAGGTAGAGATGCGTGTAGGGAAAATTCGATCAAGTCATTCATTTGAAATTTTGGCAGATCCTAGATTGGAAACCACACAGGATGAATTCAATGAACAACATCGTTTCCTTTTAGCTGTTCGTGATGAGATAACCACTACCCATGAAGTGGTTTTTCGGATCCGTGAGTTTCGGGGTCCCCTCGAGTCTAAAGTCAAGGGTAAACTTCTCAGTGCTTCCAAAAAGCGAGCACAGGAAAGCATCATAACTGAATTACTTGTTATAGAAGAGCAATTAAATCAATTTCAAGCTAAGGCAACTCAAGATCTTATCAACTTTCCTACTAGATTAGATGATAAGCTTTCGACACTATTCACTTTGGTGGAAATGTCTGATTCACCTCCGACGGCTCAAGATTATGAGCTTTTTGACGACCTGAAGGACCGAATTCAAAAGCAGGTTGCAAAATTTGAAGAAATTACGAAAATGGGGAAATAAAAATATAATTCTCGATATAGGTTCAGTTTGATGTTCTAAAGTGTTTTTTCCTTTATGGCATCTAAATAGATTGGCTGATAGCCATCGATCAGTTTTGTTAGTATATGATGCTTACTTAATAAAATAGTATATCCGAATATATGGATATACTAAAAGACCGTGGATTAACCTGAGGACACCGGCCGGTAAATAAAAGGTTTTCGAGTAGGATTATTTAATATTGGTAATAATACCTATATCATTTTTGTATTGGATTTTCGTACCAAAAGGTTTTGACCTGTCCTGCAAATCACCAATAATTTTCTTACCTAATTTTTTATCTGCAAACATAGGCCTTCCTCTAACAGTTCTAGATTCTCCAAAACCAAGAGTAATTGGATACAGTTTTATTGCACTCAACTCACTTTTTTTCCATTCAGGAACTGCAACGACTGATTCCCATATCTCGGCTTCAGCTGGAAAGCCGCGAGTGTCATTTGCATATCTTGCATCGTTCCAGTCACCTACCTGCGCATCACGGCCTAAGTCAAAACCTGCGTAGTTTTCTTCAGGCAATCTTAATAGCGTTTCATTCTGGAACATAAAGTCGCCCAGACTATAAAAAATCGGTTTTCCTTTATAAATCTCAATTCCTCTCAATACGTGAGGTCCATGACCGACAAAAACGTCCGCACCGGCATCAATCATCTTTCTTGCAAACTGTACAAGAAACTTAGCAGGAACTGATTTTTCACCATCTGACTCATGGGCATGTATGGTGACAATTGTGTAGTCCGCCATGTGACTGGCATTGCGTACAACTTGGCTCATTTCATCGAGATCTCCTTGGTTCGGAGTAGTGAGAATCTCATTTTTATCCCCAACCTTGTAGTAACGTCCTGAAAAATTAAGTTCATTTTCAGATTCTTCTGGACGAGACCAACTTCTTCTGTAGCCAATTGATGTTCTGATATCGCGGAGATTTTTTAACTGTTCCTTTGTAACAACGTAGGTTGTGTTGTATCTGACTGGACTAAGACCTGGACGAGCATTGGTATCACCTCTTGAGGTTCCAGCTCGGGAATGATCAGGAAACGTAGAGGCACAGGAAATAAGTGCTACCCTGGCTTCACTGGTCTCTAGGAATTTGGCTTCGCGCGCTTCTTCTAAACTTTCACCTGTACCGGCACTGACGAGACCAGATTCATTAACATATTTTGAAGTTAGTCTCATTCCCTCAACACCGTAGTCACCCGTGTGATTATTTGCTTTAGCCACCATATCAAACCCAGCCCAAACTAGCTCATCAGCCATGTAAGGTTCCGCCCGCATCCAAGTGCCTCCGCTTCTATGCATGGGATACGGTTCAAAGTCGTGTAATAACATTTCGAGATTTGTAAATGCCACATCTGCTGATCTTATTAGTTTGATCATATCTAAAAACTGAGGTTCTTTATAAACGCTCAACTTTCGGGTGATAATGGCGTCACCTGTTAATGCCATTGTAAATATATTGCTATTATTCTGCGCCACAGACAGCAAGGGGAAAGATAGAATTAATACAAAGCAGAACCGAAAAAGTCGTTTCAATAAATTTTTCACCTTTAGCTCCTTATTTTTATTGTTGATTCAATATAAAGATTATTGGCAAAAAAAGTAATATTTTCTTTTAGATTATTTGAAGAGTATTTTTTAATAAATTCATTGTAAGACAGGCATGAATTGGTAATACAGCTATATTGTCTCCAATTTTTACTTGGTCGAAAAATTCCAAATCACATTGAACCACACCATGTTCTTGACTCAGTTTTGTAATAACTGTACGTGGTAAAGGGGAACCCCAATCCTTATCTTGTAATAATGCCACTTTACCAAAACAAGGGACACCGTTGATTGTAACATAATCTTTTGATAAATGAACAGCGCCACCATGAATTATCCATTCTGATCGAGATCGATTTTTTGATATAACGGGGCAAGACACGGCGAGGGCGATTTCTTCAGTTGTACAGCTTCCAATTTTGGTTTGCATAATATCAAAAAACACGAAATTCCCTGGTCGAATTTCATCAACGCCCGGGAAAACTTTTTGGGTAGCACAAGATGGTGTGTCTCCAATAGAAATTGCCACCTTATATCCTTTTGACAATAATTGACCCTGAACATTCATTACTTTATTGACAGAATCACAATAAATATTGCTGATTTCCTCTACATTACGGGCATGGTAACTATGTCCAGCGTGTGTCATTATGCCGCCGCAATTAAATTGAGGGGTTTTATCTATAAATTCAATGATCTTGGTTATGGTACTAATATCTTCCCAGGGAATACCAGTACGGTGGTCTCCTGTATCGATCTCAACCCATATAGTTAGTTGTGATACACAATATGAGGCCAGGGTCTGAACAGAATCTTGGGAATCTGTTATAAGATGAAGTTTTATTTGAGAGGAAAACTCATTGATAAGGTCACATTTCTTGGGGTTAAAAGGAACTGCCATCATAATGTCATGCCACCCAACTTGGGAAAAGGTTTGAGCCATTGAGAGTGAAGAAACAGTAATTGCATTGACTCCTTCATCACGAAACCATTCACCTATGATAGGTGATTGATGGGTTTTAAAATGAGGCCGAAAATGGACTTCATTATCGTTAGCTTTTTGGGTCATTTTGTAAATATGTTGGCGAGCAACCTTTTCTCGAACAAGTAAGGTTGGTTGAGTGGTCATTTCTTTTTGTTGCATACTAGATGTAATATTTTAAACATTATGCATTTAATAGAAAAGACACAGCCTAATAGTTGTAATGATTATATAAGAAAACTGAAAAATAATAATGGCTTTTAGTTATTGTTCATCGAGCCTAGAAAAACTCAGATAAGTTAAATAAAAACTATTCCTGGCTGTTCATACTACTATCCTCATTATATGATCAAGCATATCTTTCCGCGGCGCCGGTAAGCGGCATTACCACTTTTTCTCCTTCCTTGATCCAGCCTGTCTCAACCAATTTTTTAAAGCCAAGCCATGATACCCCTTCTTCAGGCGATCCTTTCACACCAGACAGATCATTCACCTCAGACGTCGCTTCCATTACTTGAGTTTCATCCACCATAAGAGCATTACCACCGCTATCTCGGATTGTTTTCAACATCCAACCACCACCCAAGGGCGAGGGAACATTCAGCCCCAGTGCTTCTGTATGACTATCTTTCCAAGGTTCACTGTCCTGTTTTCCTTCTACAAATGCTTTTACCACGGGAGCACATCCGTCTGACTGCACCGCAACCATACGCGGCCCACCCGTTTCTTGGGGAGTTACCCAGCCAAGATCAATCATTTCATTGAACGCTTTCCACATACCAACGAGACCCGTGCCACCTCCGGTAGGATAAACTACAACATCTGGCAATGTCCAATCTAGTTGCTCAGCAATCTCGTAGCCCATGGTTTTTTTCCCTTCCACCCTGAACGGTTCTTTCAGCGTAGATAGATCAAACCACTCTTCTTCCATTTCTTCTCGCATTTTGCCGGCAGCTTGAGCGATGATTCTTCCCCCCAGTCGCAAATCAGCACCATATTCTTCCGTGGCTTCAACGATGGTGTTGGGAATCATTTCTGGTAGGAACACATGGCATTTGATCTCTGCAGCCTGACAATATGCTGCAGCGCTTACGCCTGCATTTCCTGCTGAAGGGAGACACACTTCGGATATGCCATTTTTCCGGGCGTGGGAAATCGCCAATGCCATACCTCTATCCTTGAATGAGCCTGTGGGGTTCACCGTTTCATCCTTAAAGAATACTGAAGAACCTTTAAAGTCAACACTATCCCCCATGGGCGTCCACCCTTCTCCCAATGTCATTATTTGATCATTATCAATGGGAGGAAGTACATCTCTGTATTTCCAAAGCGTCTTATTCTCCAAATTTAGGCCACTTTTTTTTGGTGGGTTCTTTCCCCAGTCAAAAACAACTTCAAGCGGCTTACCACAGTGGCAAAGAGTCTGGATACCGTTTGCAACAGACTCATCACCACACCAAGTGCATTGATAGGTTAAATTCGGCATTTTATTTGGCTTTGGTTTACTGTTTTTATTGGAATCATTTCCATAGAAAAATCAATGAAAGTTAATTATAGTACAACAATTTGTGTGCCTATTTAAGTGTTGCCTTGGGAAACAGACGAAAAGTCAAATCTGATATACTATGCCCATTAATATTAAAGGGTATTTCATAGTGAATTGTCGAAACTATCTATTTTTTTGTTCTTTAATATTTGAAAAATAATGAGGCGAGGGGGAGAGCAGTGTAATCAGTTAAATTTAATTTTCCCGTTTCAGGTATAAATTTCTTGTATAAATACATATCCTTTTGTATGATTTGTCATGGGGTTAGATATATTAAAATTAAATCGTGTGTATTGTTAAACAGGAGTTAAATATGTCCAAAACAACAGTGTTCCAAAAAGATGGTTTAATACTTTTTAAATGTATGCTTATTACCATTTTTTGTTTTTCCTCAGTATTTGCTCAGTCGAGTATAGAAGGTCAGATAACAAATACACAAGGTGAAGCGTTGGTTGGTGCCAATGTTCTTATACAAAATACAACTACTGGTGGGACAACGGATATGAATGGCGATTTTGAAATTGCAATTCCCTCCGATTTTTCAGAAGGGGACGAAGTGACTCTTTTTGTCTCTTATATCGGTTATAAAAAAATGACCGGGAGTGTAACTGTACCAGCTTCAGGTTCTGTTACCAGAGATTTTGTTTTGGATTATAGTGCTGTTTCAATGGAAGAAGTGGTAGTTACAGGCCTTGCTGCTGAGACTCCTCAAACTCATGTCCCTTTTTCTGTGGAACAAATGAATGTAGCTGATATGCAAATGGTTCCAACACCATCTGTCACCGGTTTAATTCAAGGTAAGATTCCTGGAGTAAAAGCGATTCAGGGCTCTGGTATGCCTGGTTCAGAACCATCTTTTCAGTTCCGAGGCCCAACCAGCATTACGGGGAGGCAAGAACCGCTTGTGGTGATCGATGGGGTGATCACAAGGGGAGGAATTGCTGATATCAATACACAAGATATTGAGTCTATTGAAGTTGTGAAAGGCGCCGCCGCCGCCGCTCTTTATGGTTCGCGCGCGCAAGCGGGTGTATTACAGATCTTCACGAAAACGGGAGCTGGGATTCCTGCTGGTCCGCCCAGAGTAACCATTCGTAGTACTTTTGAATCGAATAGCCTTGAGCACCTCCTTGGTCACAACAGGGGTCATCCTTGGCGAATGAATTCAGCTGGCCAATTTATAGACTTTGATGGAAACGTAGTTGACCTTCCAGCCCAAGGTCGCAAAATTGCTTATGATGATGGTGGGACAGGTCTGAACAGTAAAAAGGCTTTTGCCGATAAAGAATTTCCAGGCAAGACGTATGATCCCATGCGGCAGTTTTATGATCCAGGCAATCGTCGGTCCACCAACGTTTCGATTTCTGGTACCAGTGGCGGGGGAACACAATACTTTATTTCGGGTGCTTACACTAATGAGGAAGGCCCTATTACTATTCAGGATGCTCCCATGATCCAGGGAAGTACACGTTTAAATCTGAAACAAGCTGTTAATGACAAACTTACCGTAAGTATGACCTCTTATTTTTCCGATAGAGACAGATCTCTTTATGGGGAAGGTGGCGAATCTTATTTCTTGAGAAGGCTTACTTTCTTGACAGCACAGGCTAATCTTTTGGCTGAAGACCCCAATGAGCCAGGTGGTTATAGTCACATCGGCGAGCCCATAGATGTGGGTAACGCTGCTGAGAATCCTGTTAACAGGCTCGTCAATACAGATCACACTGAAGATCGCTCAAGGTTTTTAGGGGGCTTTGACGCTACCTACTCACCTTTTAGGTGGTTAAAAGTCATCGGAAACGTAAGCATTGATCGAATCGATATCGACGAGTCTTATTATCAGAGACCTGGCCTAAGCCGACTTTTCAAAACCGTTAAAACGCTTGGTTCAATGCGCCAGGAAGATCGGTTACGTCAAGAATTCAATGCTAGCCTTACCTTGGCAGCAAACCGCCAATTTGGGGATTTAACAATGCGTAACAGGGTTCGTTGGCTAATGGAAACATTAGATAATAGTGGTTCCGAAGTTAGAGTATCGGAATTGCCTGTTGGCGGTGTGCACAGTCTTGGGGTTGCAACCGGAACACCACAGATCAACTCTTATTCCGAGAGCATTCGTTCAGAGGGTTTATTTCTGATCAATCAGTTTACTTACAAGGATAAATATGTAGGAGATTTTCTTGTCAGACAGGATGGAAGCTCACTTTTTGGAGCGGATGAGCGTTGGCAGAATTATGGTAGAGTTAGTATGGCTTGGCGTGTTGCACAAGAACCGTGGTTTAACGTCGATTGGATAGACGAGTTGAAGCCTCGCTTCTCCATTGGGACTTCCGGGGGACGACCCCGCTTCGATGCTCAGTATCAAACTTACGCTATTTCTAGTGGCCAACTTATACCTACAACTCTTGGTAACAAGAGTTTGAAGCCCGAACTGGCCACTGAGCAAGAGATTGGTATCGATATGGTGATTGCCCAACGACTGAAGATTGTAGCTAGCTTAGTTGATATGAAAGTCGAGGATCAGCTTTTGCTGGTGCCCTTGCCATCCTCTACTGGATTTGAATCTCAATGGAAGAACGCGGGAACGATTGAGACAGATACGTGGGAAGTAGGTATAGAGGCGTTGATTGTGGATCGTCCAGGATTGCAATGGACTACCCGCGTCAATCTGGATAAGTCAGAAAGTATAATTACTGAATTAAATACTCCCTCATTCGAAATTACGACGCCAGGATATTCGAGGGCCAGAATGATGGTTCAAGAAGGTGAGAAAGTAGGAGCTTTTTACGGCTTTCAATGGTTGGAGAGTTGTGATGGACTTAAAGAAGGTTCCTCATGTGATGAATTCGATGTTAATGACATGGGCCATCTAGTCTACGTTGGAGCAGGTAATTCGTGGAAGGATGGAAAGGCCAAAGATCTATGGGGTACTAAAGGTACAGTAAATGGCCGCACTTATGATTGGGGTCATCCCATTAGGCCTGATTCAGACAGCCCTCTAATATTCACTAAATTGGGGGATAGTCAGCCCGACTTGAATGCCAGCTTGTCTCAGGATATACAATGGGGTAATGTAGGTATCTCTTTCTTGCTTGATGGAGAATGGGGAGCATCGATTTACAATTTTAGTCATCATTGGCAGAGCAGAGATTGGCATAATAAAATTGCCGATATGAGAGGGGTGCCAGATGCTGAAAAGAAGCCAATATCATATTTCAGTGCTCTTCAATATAGAAATAATGCGAACAGTTTTTTCGCTGAAGATGCTGATTACGTAAAATTACGTGAAGTATCTGTTCGCTACATAATGTATGAGGATGACCTGCCCGATATAGTTCGACGAACCGGTATCAAGCAAGCTACCATAAACCTTATCGGACGTAACTTGAAAACATGGACCGACTACTTAGGATTTGATCCTGAGGTTGGTACCGATACTTATGGTGGATCAGCGGTTGTTGGTCGTGTTGATGAATGGGCCATTCCTAACTATAGAAGTTTTGGCATAGATGTGGAAGTGGTATTTTGATGTTGCTGTACTCGAGGAGGATTACATAATGAAAAGAGAGATGAAAAATCTAATCAATATTGCATTGCTTTTCTGTTTAGTGTTTTCTGGTTGTACTGATCTAGAGGTTCCTAATACAAACGCGCCGGATCGAGATAGAGCTCTTTCAAATGCATCAGATGTTGAAGCCCTGTTGAGTAGTCAGTTTAAAACATATTGGGCAATGGCTCAAGGACCAGGTGACAATGTTGGCAGTGTTTCACTTGCTCTGGCTGCTATAGCTGAAGTTGTATCATCTAATTCGGCCAATGATGGCACCCAAGATGCGGGAGAGATGCCACCAATTGCGACTCCTAATCAAATGGGATATAATTGGGGGTTGTGTTGGAGGGCTCCGTGGCTAAAGCAAAATCGTGCTCTTGCGGCAATTCGAGATGGGTTATTATCCATCGAGGAGCAAGGCTTGGTCATCACAGAAGCTCAGCGTGCTCAAGCTTTTGCTAAATTTATGCAAGGCCTTTTTCTTGGTCAGATTGCACTTCTTTATGATAAAGGCTTTGTAATAGATGAAACGGTTGCTGATGTTCAGACGCTGGAGCTACAGGCTTACGGTGATGTAATGAAAGCCGCCCTAGGGTATTTAGCAGAAGCCCGGTCAATCGCTTCGGCTAACTCTTTCACAATTCCATCTGGTTGGATGGGTTCCAAAAGTTACTCCAACGAGGATTTGGTCCGTCTAACTAACAGTTATGCGGCACGCTTTATGGCCCAAGTAGCTCGCACCCCCGCAGAGAGAGCGGCAGTTGATTGGAATGCAATCTCGACTCATGTAAGTAATGGTATAGTTGAGGATTTCGGGGTGGAATTAGATGGTCCAGGAGGAGTTTGGACTTCATCGTTGAAATCATTCAGTAGTGAGAACTCCAGTATTTCTTTACCATTCATCGGGCCAGCTGACCAATCAGGAGAATATACCTCTTGGGAGAACACAACTGCGAGTGACAGAGTACCATTTGAAATCGATACAGATGATCGCCGTATTACTGATGGGACAGCTACGGGCCCCGGTATATACGTTGTGTATCGAGATTTTTTTACCAACATGGCCACACGAGGTACCTATTTCTTGTCCAATTATTCAAACCAATGGTGGATTGATATCGGTGAGACTGGATACGGCTTTGCTACAGATATAACTGTTCAAGAGATGCAATTTCTTCAAGCTGAAGCCGATATCCGTTCCGGGAATGCTGCAAATGCACTCTCAATTATTAACGGTGATCGAGTTGCGATCGGTGAACTTCCTGCCGCGACAGTTGATGGCGTAAGCGGTGACAGGTGCGTTCCTAGAGCAGTTGGGCCCTTAGCTAAAGCTTCAGGCCTTTCTCAAGGCGCATGTGGAGATCTTTTAACCACATTGGTTTATGAAAAACGGATGGCTATGGTTCAAGTGAGTACGGGAAGTGTTTATTATGATGCTCGGGGATTTGGAACGCTCCGCACTGGCAGACCTCTTCATTTGGCTATCCCTGTTGAAGATCTGGAGTTACTTGGTCTTGAGTGGTATACATTTGGAGGTGGCGGAGCAGGTTCTTCTCCTTGAGCTACTCTCCAAATATTGACCTGTTTTTGTATTAAAATAAGGTCCTCACGTTAACCAATGTAGTTTTTTGGCTTTTTAACACTGGGCTTTTGAAAATAACCAAAAGCGTGTGATGTTTATTTTTCATCCTTGGAATAATATTGTCTTGCTAATCATTAGTTGGGTATTCTTTGTTTTACCTGTCTCAGTTAATTGTGCGGACAGTCTAGGGGTGATTACTGGAAATGTGGTTAGTTATTTCGATGATGAAAATGGTGTACCTCTTCCTGATATAACCATTCAAATTCAGGAACTCCAAGTAAGGACTGAAACCAATAATCTAGGCCAATTTGGGTTTAAAGGTGTACCAGCTGGTCAATATAGTATTAGTATGGAAGTTTGGGGTTGTCAGCTTGAATCAAAGGTGGTTGAGATTCGGACGGGTGAAGTAGTTACTTTAATCTTCAGCTTAGATAAGCCTGTCTTTGGGCTTCCTAATTTTGAATCAAACTTTTCATACTCTGAATTACCTTATTCAGTTGGTCAACTAGATTCTACAGATTTAGATGGGCATCCAGGTCATACAATCGCTGATTTAATTCGGGGTGAATTTCCTGGTGTAAAAATAATGCAGGGGAGTGGTCAGCCAGGAGATGAAATTTCCATTCATTTCCGTGGCAGACGCAGCCTTTCAACTGAGCAAGTACCACTAATTGTTATGGATGGCGTTATTACTGGTGGAGGAATGGTGGATATCAATCCACGTGATGTTCAAGATATAAGTGTATTGAAAGGATCTTCGGCATCAGCACATTACGGTTCGCGTGGTCAAGCTGGTGTTATTGAAATTACCACCAAAAGTGTAACTAAAAATTCAGTGAGAATAGGTCCATTTGTAATTTTAGATGGAGTATTTTCATCAATGTCTTTGATTGATATTGATCCTATTTCAATCAAGAGTATGGAATTGGCTAATGGAGATGTTTCTCGCGCTCTATTTGGATCAACAAGTCCTGAAGCTGGTGTTGTACTTGTTAGGACTGTCGAGAATCTTATAGAAGAAGATTTGACGACTTGTTTTGGCCTAACCAAACTGAAGTAGCGACTTGCTGTTGTGGTTAGTAAGAACTTGTTTAAATAGCAGCCAAATTATTATTGAGCCTTTAAAGTAGTTAGAAATATTTTCTATTATTTGATTATAATAGACTTTTTCAATATTTATGATCAATAAACGTTTCTTGTTTAAACTGATTTCCTTTTGTGGCATACCAGTTCTTGCTGTCTTGGTTGCAGAAATGTTTCTTTCAGTTTTAGATTATAAAACTATTTACGAACAAGAGGATCCTTTTATAGGCTTTAAATTCAACACTCCTATGTTCAAAGAACAATTAACCCTTAGTAAATCTAAAAAAAAATTATTTGTAACTCGAGAGAGCAAACTTCCTTGGTTTAATTATCAAGAATTTGAAGTTAAAAAACCTGGTAATACCCACCGAATTTTTTGTTTCGGAGGTTCTACCACCTTTGGCCGGCCATATAAACACAACACAGCTTTTTCAAACTGGTTAAAAATATTACTGAGCTCTTCGGATCCGTCTATTAATTATGAAGTTGTAAATGTAGGTGGGGTTTCTTATGCGAGTTATCGCATTATAAATTTGATGAATGAGATGGTCAATTATGAACCTGATATTTTCATAGTATATACAGGGCATAATGAATTTTTAGAGGATCGTACTTATTCAGATATTAAAGAGGAATCCAAGTTTATTACTCATCTTCGATCTCATCTGCACCGATTTCGTACTTATTCATTGGTAAGGAGTGTATGGATACGCACTGAGCGCCGAAGCCAGATGATGGCAGAAGAAAAGTTCCAAATGTCAGGAGAAGTTACTGCCATATTAGACCAATCCTTTGGTCTCGAACATTATAATCGTGATTCCAAGAAGCAACAATTGATCTTAGATCATTTCCGTTACAATCTTGATAAGATGGTTGATATTGTTGAAAGTAATGACATTCGCTTGATTTTTATTGTTCCCGCATCAAACGAGAAAGATTTTTCTCCATTTAAATCTCAGTTATGTAATCATTTAACAAGTCAGACACGGCGACAGTGGTTTAGACTTTTTGAACAAGGACTTGCAAGAAAAAATCAAGGGGACCACGATACAGCTTTGGATTTTTTTAACGATTCAAAGGAAATTGACTCTTGTTATGCAGATCTCAGATACCAAATCGGTCAAACATATTTAGCTTTAGGTCAATTCAGGGAAGCTAAACGTGAATTCGTATATGCAAGGGATCTTGATATTGTTCCTTTACGAGCAATCTCCCAAATTCAAAGTATTGTACGTGAGGTAGCTATTAGACGTGATATTCCAATTATTGATCTCGCTTCTTTGCTGGAGACACAAATTCAGAAATCATCAGGACACGCAATTTTAGGGAATGAGGCATTTTTAGATCATGTTCATCCAACAATTCAAATCCATCAAATGCTTGCTGAGGAATTAACCAAAATAAGCTTTAAAGAGGATTGGATTAAACCTGAAAGATTATTACAACAAAGTCGCATTATAGCCTTATATGATAGTGTCATGGTGACACTTGATACAAACTACCATGCAACAAAAGATCTCAATCTTGCGAAAGTGTTGAGTTGGCTAGGCAAAAGCCAGGAAGCTGCTCCATTCGTTTTGAGGGCATCAAAGGCGCTTCCAAATCACCCTGAAGCCCAATATCTCAAGGGGATATTATTCCAAAACGATGGTGAATTTCCACTTGCGGAAGAATCATATAAAAAAGCCATTACACTCGATTCAACCTTTTTCAGGGCTTATCACGCACTTGCGAGCGTCTACGAAATAACAGAACAATGGGATAAGGCGATTGCTGTTATTACACATGCTGTTCGTTATCAACCAGAGTCAGCTGAGGCATATTTTAGTTTAGGTAATTCTCTTTATAAAACGGGTCAGAAAAGTAAAGCTGTGGAGGCATACCAAAAGGCTATAAAATTCAATCCGCGTCATTCGAAAGCCTTTAATAATTTGGCTGCTGTGCATATTACAGAAGGGAATTACAACGATGCGATTACAGCCTTGGAAAAAACACTAAAATTAGAACCCAAGAATATTAACGCTTATAAGAATTTAGGCTTAAGTCACTATCACAGAGGAAAACATGATCAATCTCGGAGGATGTTTGAAAGGGTCTTAGATCTTCGACCGAATGATGATTATGCAACTAAGTGGCTTATAAGATTGAATCAAGAGAGAAAACAGTGAAAAAAATATCTATAATAATCGAGTTTCTTACCTTTCTTAAAGAAGAGAAAAAATACTGGCTGATTCCGATTGTTCTTATCCTTTTTTTGTTGGGAATGTTCATAATTGTTTTTGAAGGATCAGCTTTGGCTCCGTTTATTTATACTATTTTTTAATACTTTACTTTCTTGTTGGTACGCTTGTTAGCAAATTATCAAAGGTAATGCCATAATTAAGTCAACATTATGCTTTTCAACCATAAATTTCAGCCGCAACCTGAAAACAGACGGGTAGGGTGCAATGAATAAGAACGACCCTCATTCTGATATAATATTTTGAAAAAATGCAAAACATACACTATAAATTGTTTTATTATCTATTCAATCAAAAATAAAGGAGGATTAGTATGTTAAATATAGTAAAACCGTTATTGATGTTGATGCTTTGTCTGATGATTGGATGCCAAAAATCACCTTCTTTCAAAGTCGTAGTTGCTAAGTTTCAACATGAGACTTGCACTTTCTGTCCTGGCGATGAGATTGTAGCTGAAGATTGGCAAAAAATATTAAAAGGTGATGAGGTATTTGAATCTGGAAATTATGTAGAAGGATTTACAGTTCAGGCCCGCGATTACGGCGACATGAATTTAATTGGTCTAACCTCCCCAAGTAATGTATTCGGTGGATCTTCAAGGTCATGGAATACCGAGGAAACCTTTAATTATTTTCTTGACCAAATGATATATGAGCTGAAAGAGTCGATGCCTGTAGATGGTGTATATCTTGCACTACACGGTGCGATGGCAGTTCGAGGCGTACCAAGGCCAGAAGCTGAAATTGCGCGGCGATTTCGTGAGGTAGTTGGATCTGAGATACCAATTGCAGGGACCTTCGATCTCCATGGAAATGAAGATGCTGAATTTCTTAAGTGGGCTGACTTTGCTTTTGTGACAAAACGATTCCCTCACTATGACTCTAACTTGCAAGGTGCACGTGCAGCTCGAGCCATTCACAGAGTAATGACTGGCACATACACGCCGACTAATGCCACTCGTAAACCGGGAATTATTACTGCTACAGTTCTCCAATGGACCGGTCAGTCACCATCTATGGATATCATGGAACGTGCCCGCCGATGGGAGGCCAAAACCCCAGATGTTTTTGTAAGCATTTTCTATGGTTATCCATGGTCCGATGTACCAGATGTTGGTGCAACTGTCCATGTAATGACTAATGGAGATCAGAAATTAGCGAACCAAATCGCTGATGATATGAATGACTATATTTGGAGAGTTAGAAAAGATTTTGCTCTTGGGCAATATCCAGGTCCACAGGAAGCTGCGGATATGGTTTCAAAGGCAATTAAGGAAGGACGTCTACCCGTTGCTGTTGGTGACTACAGTGACCGACCTGGGGATGCTACGCATATTTTTAAAGCTTTCCAGAATAAAGGTATTCAAAAAATACTTCACGGGGCAATTTCTTCTCCTTCAACATTAGATACTTTAATATCCTCCGGAGCTAAAGTTGGTGATCCTTTTGATATGAAGATTGGAGGCTATACACCATCTGGAGGTACACCTGTTCGAGTAAAAGGAAAATTAGAGTATTTAGGTCCATGGGCTGGCTATGATGCCGCAGCCATTGTTTCTTATGGTCAGGGGAATGCGGTATTTATTACACCTGCTTACACGCAAATCATGTATCCTGAAGACTTCCGTATTGGCCCAATAGACCCAGCTGACTTTGATGTATTTGTAGTGAACTCACGTGCCCATTTCCGCAGAGGTTTTGATGAGACTGGCTTTGCGCCAACTATTCTTATCGTAGAAGCTCCGGAGCCCTTTGTAGGTACAACTCATCTAGATGCTCTTGATTATCAGAATGTAGATCTTTCAAAACAGTACCCATACGGGAAACCTTATGGAAGATAATAAAAGTCTTCACTGCACTTTTACGATCTAGTTTATATGCGTGATATCTGGCGAATTACCAGAACATCACCACAAATAATTCCTACAGCTGTATTAAGTTTCTATTCTACGGATACGGGGGTATGTTCACATATATTGCGTAAATGATACAAAATAATTTTATTCGGCC
>CEQE01013223.1_pt1 | contig 19401 bp, 14 predicted proteins | sample 356201 | NCBI WGS metagenome assembly CEQE01 (sample SAMEA2619970, study PRJEB7988) | marine metagenome | biome: marine biome (ENVO:00000447); feature: mesopelagic zone (ENVO:00000213) & marine oxygen minimum zone (ENVO:01000065); material: "saline water (ENVO:00002010), including plankton...
CGACGATCAACCACTTGCGAAACATGACACCCTCCCCCACGGCCTTCGTGAAGCCGCTCTGACTGTAAACTCGAAGATCGAGCGCGGCGGGCAGAACGCCCGCCGCGCGCACCAGCTTGCCGACGCGACGGCTAGGCCGCCGTCGTCATGTAGTTCCCAGAGTTCGCCGCGATGTGGCGGACGCCCTCGAGCAGCCGATCCACCTCGTGCGGCATGTTGTAGAAGTGCGTCGACGCCCGCACTCCGTTCAGGTTGCCGGTCCCCATCGTCCGGATGTGGACGCGGAACTCGTCGAACAGCGCCCTGACGACGTTCCCCATCGGAATGTCGTGCACAGAGAACAAGGTCAGGCCGGCACTCAGACCGCGATCGGTCGAGGTCCAGAGATGCACCCCGGGGATCTCCTGCAGCCCGGCCCGCAGGCGGCTGCTGAGTTGGCGATCTCGCTCCTCGATGTTCCGCTTGCCGATCGTGTCCTGCAGGTCCACCGCGTCCCCCATCCCGAGCAGCGACGGGACGTTGCGCTGCCCGACCGACTCGTAGCGGTTCGCGGTGGCGCCTTCGCGTGGGGGTCCGCCCATGAGCGGCCAGACCTGATCTTGCACGTCGCGCTTGACGTAGCAGACCCCCGTGCCGCCGCCCGCGAGCAGCCACTTCTGGCCCGCGCCCGAGTAGTGGTCGCAGCCCATGGCGTGGAAGTCGAGATCGAGCATCCCGAGCGGATGGGCGCCGTCGACCGAGACCAATACGCCGTGGCGGTGCGCCATCTCGGAGAGCAGCTTGATCGGCGTCATGAGCCCGGTCACGTAGGTGATGTGGCTCACCATGATGGCGCGGGTGCGCGGCGTGATCGCCTGCTCGTAGAGGTCGACGATCTGCTCCTGGCTCTCCGGCGGCGCCGGGATGTCGATGACGTTGATGTTGATGCCCCGCCGCTCCATCAGCGAGAGGTACGGTCCGCGGCCGCCGCCGTGCTCGTGCGAGTTCATCAGCGCTTCGTCGCCCTCGCGCCAGTCGAGCCCGTGCGCGAAGATGTTCATCCCTTCGGACGTGCTGCGCGTCAGCGCGATTTCCTCGGGGTCGGCCCCGACGAACGGCGCGACCTTCGCGCGCACATCGTTGATGTCGTCGCGACGATAGTTGTCGGACGGGTCCTCGGCGATCTCGCGGAGGATGCGCTCGTTCTTCTCGAGCACCACCCGCGGCATCGGCCCCTGCGTCCCGTTGTTCATGAAGGCCAGCCCGTCCACGATGTTGAACTGCGATCGGACCTTCCACCAGTAGGCCTCGTCCACCATCCCGCTGGGATGGAGCTCGGCGAGCGGAAGCGCCGGCGTCGGGCGCTGCCCGGCTTCGGCTCGCGCGCCAAACAGGCCACTGGAGACTCCGCCGATCGCCGCGGCCACGGAAGTGCCGAGAAACCGCCGACGTGACAACCGTGATCCTTGACTGCTCATCGCCCCCTCCTCGACCGCGTGGCGCCTCCACCCTGCGCTGGCGCCCGCTCCGCGGTCTCGAGCATCGCCAAACGCCCACATCATGCCACGTTCGTGTGGCCGAGACTACGAGAAAGCCTTGGGCGCCGTCCGGCCACCCGCACCGCCGTGATACAGTGAAAAACTGCTCGCCAGCGCTCATCCAGACCGCGTCCATGCGCCTGTTCACGCCCAACCACCCGCCGCAGCTCGGGCGTCTCACACGAACCGTCGCGCTTCTCATCTGCGCCGGTCCGCTGGGCGCGACGACGGTCGTGGCCCAAACGGATCCAGGGATCACGCGGCAGGCGGCGCTACTCGCCCAGCGCGAGGCCAAACGGGACACCCTGGTCCCCGAACGGGTGTCGCAGGCCGAAGAGCGTGTCCGGGCGTTCGAGACCTTGCGTCTCCCCAGGGCGATCTTCGTCAAGGGTTTCAACGGCCTCCGGCCGGTCCTCGGCGGGTTGCCGGGCGGATCGGGGTTCGCATTCGGTGGGGGCTACATCAACGGCCTGAACCGTCGCGCGTATGAATTCACGACGAACGCGCGCTACTCGACACTCGGCTACCGCCAGGCCGACATCAATCTCGTGTTTCCGAACGAACGCAGCACGTCGCCCGTCAGCGCGGGACTCCGTGCCGAGTACCGGGACTTCACCGAACTGAACTACTTCGGCCTCGGCACGGGATCGTCGGTCGACGATCGCGCGTTCTATCGCATCGAGGACCGGACGGTGGGCGCCGACGTCAGCGTCAACTCCACGATCTTCGACGCCGGTGCGACCGTAGGGCTCTGGAACGGCCGCATCGACTCGGGTTCGCGACTCCCGTCAGTCGAGGACGAGTTCGACCCGTCGAACACGCCTGGCTTCGAAATGCAGCCGGACTTCCTCCGCTACGGCGCGCCCGCCACCGTCACGCTACTCGATGGCGGCCTCCCCCCGGTCGGCCTGACGGTTCGGCTCGATGCCGAGCGCTACGACGATCGTGAGGGCGGCGCGTTCGACTTCACGCGGATCGCCGCCGAGCTGCGGGCGCAGGTCCCGCTGGGCCTTCGCAACCGGGTCCTCGCCTTCCGCATGCGGACGTCGCACGCCACGGCCGATGCCGGGGCGGAGGTGCCCTTCTACCTCATGGAAACGATCGGCGGCGCGCAGTCGCTGCGCGGGTACCGGGAGTACCGGTTCCGCGACGCCCGCAATCTCCTGATGAATCTCGAGTATTGGTGGGAGGTCTGGACCTACCTGGACTTCGCGGTGTTCGCCGACGCGGGCAAGGTCTTCTCCGCCGCCGACGACTTCGGGTTCGACGACCTGCATACGGGCTACGGGTTCGGCATCCGGACGCATTCGCCGAACAATACCGTCTTCCGGATCGACCTCAGCCGGAGCCGTGAGGGCTTCGTGCTGCACATCGGCGGCGGCCCGACGTTCTAGGCCGGACACGATGCCCAAGAAGCCCTCGACTCGTCCCGCGCTCAGCCGACTGCTGGTCGTGATGGCGCTCGCGATCGCGTTGACGGCGGCGGTGTCGGCTCAGGAACGGAAGTTCTACCCGGACGATCCGCTCCGGATCGATCGCGACACCCTCGACACGGCGGAGCCGTCCGCGATCGAACTGAGCGACATGTACGACCGGTTCGGCCACATCTTCGTCGAGCTGGGCACGGCCCAGCCGGTCGAGGCGGCGAACGTCAATACCCTCGACGAGGTGCCCGACAGCTCGTGGTTCACGAACCGCCACGGCGTCGACCGCATGAGCCTTGACGCGCTGGTGCGTGGACCCGACGCCGGCGACGGTCCCGACCTGAATGGGCCGTGGGCAATCTTCCGGAGCAAGAGTCAGGGATTGACGCCGGGGTTCGAGATCACCGATGCCCGGGGCGACCGCTACATCATCAAATTCGATCCGATCGATATCCCCGAACTGGCCTCGGCCGCCGAGGTCATCTCGACGAAGCTCTTCCACGCGCTCGGCTACCACGCGCCGGAGAACTACATCGTCCTCGTGGACCCGGAGCGATTCGCGATCGAACCGGGGACGACGCTCGAGGACGAATTCGGCGACGAGGTCGCCCTGACGCAGGGCCGACTGACTCGGCTGCTGAACCGCGTTGGCCGCACGAACGGCCTGCTGCGGGTGACGGCGAGCAAGTACCTCCCTGGCCTCCCGATCGGACCGTTCCGCTACTTCGGCACGCGTAGCGATGACCCGAACGACATCGTGCCGCACGAGCATCGCCGGGAACTGCGCGGCCTCCGGGTCTTCGCCGCCTGGCTGAACCACGACGACACGCGCGCCCACAACACGCAGGATGCCTGGGTCGAGGAAGACGGAGGTCACTACATCCGTCACTACATGCTCGACTTCGGGTCGACTCTGGGCAGCGGCAGCATCGAGGCGCAACTGCCCAACCTCGGCTACCACTACTGGCTCGACCTGTCGCTGGTGAAGCGGAATGCCGGCCGGTTCGGCTTCAACACACCCGCGTACCGCAGGGTGCGGTTTCCGGATTTCCCATCGATCGGCCGGATCGAGGCCGAGTTCTACGAGCCGCACGACTGGCGGAACGACTACCCGAATCCGGCGTTCGTCAGGATGACGGGGCGCGACGCGTTCTGGGCCGCGAAGATCGTCGCCCGGTTCACGCACGAAGAGGTCGCCGCGATCGTCGCGACCGGCCAGTACAGCGACCCCGCGGCCGAGGCGTATCTGGTCGACACGATCGTCGCGCGACAGCACAAGACCGCCGCCTACTACTTGAACCTGATGAATCCGCTCGATGCGTTCGCTGTCGCCGACGGCGCGCTGACCTTCACCAACCTGTCGGAGCTCTACGGCTACGCCGATCCCGGCGCGAGCTACGAAGTGATCTGGTCGGTCTACGGCGACGGCGATCAGTCGGTCACGCCTGTCGCCGCGTCGACGATGCATGACGCGCGGTCGCTACCGATTCCGTCCGTGGCTGACATTGGCGGCGAGCGCCACCTCGTCGCCGAGATCCGGACCGAGCACCCCGACCATCCGGCGTGGCGGGAACCGGTGACGGTGTACCTGCGCGGCACGGACGATGGCCTTGCGGTCGTCGGCCTCGATCGCGTCTCGGCTCAACTCGCGCCGATGGAATAGCCCCATGCCTCTCCTCGGCATCGACGTCGGCACCGGCGGCAGCCGCGCGCTCGTCATCGACGAGGCGGGGGCCGTCCTCGCCTCGGCCACCGAGGAGCACGTCGACTTCGCATCGCCCCAGACCGGCTGGGCAGAGCAATCCCCGGACGACTGGTGGCGCGCCAGCCGCCTGGCCGTCCGCACCGCGCTCGAGGCCGCCTCGTGCGAGGCAGGTGACGTCCGCGGGATTGGACTCTCCGGCCAGATGCACGGCTCGGTCCTTCTCGACGCCGCCGACTCGGTCGTCAGGCCGGCACTGCTCTGGTGCGACCAGCGGACTCAAGCCGAATGCGACTGGCTCACCGAGACGGTCGGGCGGCAGCGACTGATCGAGCTGACATCCAACCCGGCACTGACCGGCTTCACGCTCCCCAAGCTGCTCTGGGTCCGGACGCACGAACCCGAGCTGTGGGAACGGGTGCGGAGCATCCTGCTGCCCAAAGACTACGTCCGGTTCAAGCTGACCGGCGAGCGCGCGACCGACATGGCCGACGCCTCGGGCACCTTGCTGCTCGATGTGGCGCACCGACGTTGGTCGTCGGAGATGCTCGCCGCCACCGGGCTCGACACGGCGCTACTGCCATCGCTCCATGAAGGTCCGGAGATCACCGGCCGGCTGTCGACCGGCGCGGCCGCCGAGGCCGGCCTCGCCGCGGGGACTCCGGTCGTCGCCGGCGGCGGCGACCAGTCGGCCGGCGCGGTCGGCATGGGGATCGTCCGGCCCGGCGCTGTGAGCGCGACGATCGGCACCTCGGGCGTCGTCTTCGCGGCCACCGATGCGCCCGCCCTCGACTCGGAGGGCCGTGTCCACACCTTTTGCCACGCCGTGCCGGGGCGCTGGCACGTCATGGGCGTGACGCAGGCCGCCGGATTGTCGCTTCGGTGGTTCCGGGATCGGTTCGGGGCCGGTGACGACGACGGCCGCGACCCCTACGACCGCCTCGCCGACGAGGCGGCCGAAGCACCAGTCGGCAGCAACGGCGTCCTCTGGGCGCCGTATCTGATGGGCGAACGGACGCCGCACCTCGACGCCAACGCGCGCGCCGCCCTGGTCGGTCTTGCCGCATCGCACACGCGAGCCCATGTCGTCCGGGCGATCCTCGAAGGCGTGGCGTTCAGCCTCCGCGACTCGTTCACGATTCTCGCGACGATGCAGGTGCCGGTGAACGAGATCCGGCTGGGCGGCGGCGGCGCCCGCTCACCGCTCTGGCGGCAGGTACAGGCCGACGTCTACCGTCATCAGGTGGCAACGCTGGCGGCGGAAGAGGGAGCGGCCTACGGCGCCGCACTGCTCGCGGGCGTCGGCACCGGCGTCTGGAGGACGGTCGATGAGGCGTGTGACGCCGCCGTCGCGATCGCCGACCGGGTCGATCCGAACGAGGCGGATGCCGCCGTCCTCGACCGGCACTACGCGCGGTATCGCGCGCTCTACCCCGCCATCACCCAGGTACTGAATTCATGACCAACGACTACACCCCACTCCCCGAGCACAAGTTCTCCTTCGGTCTCTGGACGGTCGGCAACCGCGGGCGCGACCCGTTCGGGGACGCGGTCCGGCCGCCGGTCAAGCCGACCGAGTTGGTCCGGTGGCTCGGCGAGGCCGGCGCCTGGGGCGTCAACCTGCACGACAACGACCTGGTGCCGATCGATGCCTCGACCGCCGACCGCGATCGGATCGTGGCCGAGTTCAAGGGAGCCTGCGCCGACCACGGCGTCGTCACGTCGATGGTCTCGGCGAACCTCTTCTTCGATCCGGTCTTTCGCGACGGCGCGTTCACGTCGAACGACCCGGCCGTCCGCGGCTACGCGCTGCAGAAGACGCTGCGAGCGATGGACCTCGGCGGCGAACTGGGTGCGAAGACCTACGTTGTCTGGGGCGGGCGTGAGGGAACCGAGACCGATGCCTGCCGCCGGCCCGACGCGGCCGTCAAGCGGCTGCGCGACGCGATCGACTACGTCTGCGACTACTCGATCGCGAACGGCTACGGCTACCGCATTGCGCTCGAGGCGAAGCCGAACGAGCCGCGCGGCGACATCTACTTCCCAACGACCGGCGCCTACCTCGGATTCATCACGACCTTGGCGCATTCCGAGATGGTCGGCGTCAACCCCGAGGTGGCACACGAGCACATGGCCGGCCTGAACATGACCCACGCCGTCGCCCAGGCCTGGGAGGCCGGCAAGCTGTTCCACATCGACCTGAACGACCAGGTGATCGGCCGCCACGACCAGGACTTCCGGTTCGCTGCCGCGAACCCGAAGGCGGCGTTCTTCCTGGTGAAGTTCCTCGAGGACGTCGGCTACGACAACCCACGCCACTTCGACGCGCACGCCTACCGGACCGAGGACGACGAGGGCGTCCGCGACTTCGCGCGCGGCTGCATGCGGACCTACCTCATCCTCAAGGAGAAGGCGGCGCGCTGGAACGCCGACGCCGAGATTCAGGGGATCCTGAAGGAGATCTCCGCCGACCGGCCGGGGACGCCGACCGTCGAGAAGCATTCGACGGCCCACGCCGACGCGCTCCTGGCCTTCGACTTCGACCGGAAAGCGATCGGCCAGCGCCGGCTCCCCTACGAGAAGCTCGACCAGTTGACGATCGAGATTCTCCTCGGCGCGAGATAGGGCTACGGAAGCTGACGGCGCGGTATAATCGCGCCGTTTTCCATGCTCGACAACCTCATCCTCGTCGCCTACTTCCTCGGCATCTTCGCGATCGGCTTCCACTTCGCGCGGAAGGAGCGGACGAGCCGCGAGTACTTCCTGGCCGGCCGGCACGTCGGCTGGTTCGCGATCGGCGCGGCGGTCTTCGCGACGAACATCGGCAGCGAGCACTTCATCGGCCTGGCCGGATCGGGCGCCACATCGGGCCTGGCGGTCGGCGCCTACGAGTGGTCGGCCTCGCTCTGCCTCTTCGTCCTGGGCTGGCTCTTCCTGCCGCACTACCTGAAGACCCGCGTCTTCACGATGCCGGAGTTCCTGGAGCGGCGGTTCAGCCCGGGCTGCCGCGCCTACCTGACGTGGGTGTCGATCTTCGCCTACATCTTCACGAAGATCTCCGTCTCGCTCTTCGCCGGCGGGATCCTGATCCGCGAGGTCTTCGGCTGGGACTACATGACCTCCGCGATCCTCCTCGTCGTCGCGACCGGCGCCTACACGATCGCCGGCGGCCTGGCCGCGGTCATCTACACCGACCTCGTCCAGTCCTTCATCCTGATCGCCGGCGGACTCCTCCTGATGACGCTCGGCCTGAACGAAGTCGGCGGCTTCGCCGGCCTGCGGGCGGCACTGCCGGCCGATTTCTTCCACATGATCAAGCCGGCGAGCGACGCCGTCTATCCGTGGCCGGGAACGACGCTGGGAACGATCATCCTCGGCATCTGGTACTGGTGCACCGACCAGGTGATCGTCCAGAAGACGCTGTCGGCGAAGGACATCCACGACGCGCGCAAGGGGACGATCTTCTGCGCCGCGCTCAAGATCCTGCCGGTCTTCATCCTGGTGTTGCCGGGGCTCATCGCCAAGGCGCTCTGGCCGGAGGATGTGACAGGCGACAACGCCTATCCGTTGTTGGTGCTGCGTCTGCTGCCGGCGGGCGTCCAGGGGCTGATGATCGCCGCCCTCCTGGCGGCGCTGATGTCGTCGCTCAGTTCGGTCTTCAACTCGTGCTCGACGCTCCTGACGATGGACGTCTACAAGAAGCGGCACCCCGACGCCGCCGAGAAGACGCTCGTCCGCGTCGGCCGGATGACGACCGCCGTCATCGTCGTCGTCTCCATCCTCTGGATCCCATTCATCCAGTTCATGAACAGCGAGATCTACCAGTACCTCCAGAGCATCCAGGCCAGCCTGGCGGCGCCGATCACGGCGGCGTTCCTGGTCGGCATCCTCTGGAAGGGCGCGACCGCGCGCGCCGCCCTGACGACGCTCATCTTCGGCGGCGTCATCGGCGGCACCCGCTTCCTCCTAGACGTCCTGCACAACGGCCTCGGCTGGAACCTGGGTGGTCTGAACGCGGTCGTCGAGTTCAGCTTCCTGAACTTCTCGGTGATCCTCTTCTTCGTCTCGGTCGGGATGATGGTCTGGCTGAGCCGGCCGAGCGAGCGCGGCGCGGCGGAGTCGTTGGCCGACACGACGCTCGACTGGGAGAGCCATGCCGCCGAGATCGCCGGCCGGACGACCGAAAAGGTCATGACGGGGATCGTCGGCGTCGCGATCGTCGGCCTGTGGGCGTACTTTGCGTAGGAGACGAAACCACAGCGGCCGGCGCGGGTCCTGTCCCTGGCGGGGCCCCACCGGTGGTCCGTTCATTGATCGCGGGGAACCCTGCACCCCGCTTCTCCTGCGGCCCTAGTTCAGAGGCACCGTCTGGAGAAAGAGCCGGCGAGTCGCCCGCAGGGTGGACAGCGCGTCGACGGCCTCGGTCACGAATGTGCAGTGCAAGTCGCTTCTGCCGCCGGCGTGCGAGGACTGTCTGAGCCCGGGACCCTCGCACCGGCGCTCGGCGTGAACAGGTGATGCCACACGAAGTCATCCTGGAAGCCTGCGTCGATTCGATCGAGGGCGCCCTGGCGGCCGAGGCCGGCGGCGCCGACCGGATCGAACTGTGCGCGGCGCTCAGCGAGGGCGGCCTGACGCCGAGCGCCGGAACGATCGCCGTCGCGCGTCAGCGGGTCGCGATCGCCGCGCACGTCATGATTCGGCCGCGCGGTGGCGATTTCCTCTACACCGACGCTGAGTTCGCGTCGATGCAGCGCGACGTCGAGATGGCCAAGCGGCTGGGCGCCGTCGGCGTCGTCCTCGGCCTGTTGTTGCCCGACGGCAGCATCGACCTGGCGCGCACCCGGCAACTCACCGAGCAGGCACGCCCGATGTCGGTCACGTTTCACCGGGCGTTCGACATGACCGCCGACCCCAAGAAGGCCTTGACGGATCTCATCGCCCTCGGCGTCGATCGTGTCCTGACGTCGGGCCAGGCCCCGACGGCCGTCGAGGGAATCGACTTGCTGGCGAAGCTCGTGAAACAGGCCGGTGACAAGATCGCGGTCATGCCGGGTGGGGGCATCGACGAAACCAGCCTGACGAAGATTCTGGAAGCGACCGGCGCCGGCGAGGTCCACGTGACCGGCACCCGAGAGGTCGACAGCGGGATGACGTTTCGGAATCCCCGGCTCTACATGGGCCGCGCTCCGGACCGAACGGAGTTTGCGACCGACGTGACGGACTCCGAGCGGATCCGGAAGATGGTCGAGTTGGCGCAAGGGTCGCGCCACCCTGGAACTTCATGAACCGAATCGCTTCGGTCCAGGTGCCTGATTTCGGCAGGTCCGAAACGCTGCCCGACCTACCGCTCGACGAATACCGCGCACGCCTCGACGCCGCGACCGGGCGGATGCAGCGCGACAGTCTGGACATTCTCATCGTCTATGCCGACCGGGAGCACTCGGCCACCCTGGCGTTCCTGACCGGGTTCGATCCGCGTTTCGAGGAGGCGCTGCTCCTGCTCGACACCGCCGGCCGCCGACTGCTGCTTGTCGGCAACGAGTGTCTCGGCTATCTCCCAGACCCTTCGCTCGGCCTCGACGTCGAACTGTTCCAGGAGCTGAGCCTGCTCGGCCAGCAGCGCGACGGGTCGCGGCCGCTGGCCGCGATCCTCGGCGACTTCGGCGTCGGCGCGGGCCGGAATGTCGGCTGCGTCGGCTGGAAGTACTTCGAGGCGGGTCTGGTCGACGACCCCGACCGCGCGATCGAGATTCCCTCGTACGTTGTCGATGCGCTCAGGGCGCTGACGGGCGACCGCGGCTCCGTGCGAAATGCGACCGCCCTCTTCATGAACCCCGACGACGGCCTGCGGCTCACGAACTCGGCCGATCAGATCGCCAGGTTCGAGTTCGCGGCAACTCGGACCTCGGAGAGCGTCCTCGATGTCGTCCGCCACCTCGAACCCGGCACCAGTGAGGCCGACCTCGCGCGCCTCATGCGCGGCGACGTCCTCCCGCAGTCGTGCCACCCGATGCTGAGCTTCGGCGAGAAAGCGAGACGCGGCCTCTCGAGCCCTTCCCATCTCAGGGCTGCGCGGGGTGACACCTACACGACCGCATTCGGCATCTGGGGCGCCCTGACCTGCCGGGCCGGCGTCGTCGGCAACAGGCGGGACGATCTGCCCGACGGCGTGGCGGACTTCTACCCCGCCTACGTGGCGAACTACTTCGATGCCGTGGTCGCCTGGTACCAGACGGTGACGGTCGGCGCCGTCGCGGGCGACGTCTTCGCCGCCGTCGAGGCAGCACGCGACGCCTCGCTCTGGCACCGGGCCGTCAACCCCGGCCATTACATTCATCTCGACGAATGGATGCATTCGCCGTTCACGCCGGGAAGCCAGACCGTCCTGCGCTCTGGCGTGGCGCTCCAGATGGACATCATCCCCGTCTCGAACGGCCCGTTCTGCTACGCGAACGTCGAGGACGGCATCGTCCTGGCCGACGACGCGCTGCGCGCCGAACTCGCCGGGCGGCACCCCGCTGCATGGAAACGGATCGACGCCCGGCGCACGTTCATGACTGACGCCCTCGGCATCGCCCTCGACGTCAGCGTCCTGCCGCTCTCGAACATGCCGGCCTGGCTGCCGCCCTACGCGCTCGATCTCGACCACGCGCTCGTCGCCTCGCGCTAAGAGCGCTCGGGCGCCCACCTCACGAGTGTTGCCTGTGCGATAATCGAAGTTCGCTGCTCGTCATCCCGCGCGCGGCTTCATGACAAGGAGTGCTTCCCATGGCCATCAAGGACGCCCTACTGCCCGAGTTCGACCACGAAATGGGCACGACCCGGAAACTGCTCGCCTGTGCCCCGATGGCCGATCGCGACTGGAAACCTCATGCCAAGTCGATGTCGGTCGGCGACCTGGTCAAACACGTCGCCGAGATCCCGGGCTGGGCCGGTGGCATCGTCGATGCCGACTCGTGGGACGCTGCGTCCGGCGGCAACGCACCGAAGAAGGTCTACACGTCGAACGACGAGGCGCTCGCCGACTTCGACGCCGGCGTCGCCAAGGCCCGCGCGGCCATCGAGTCAAAGTCGGACGCCGAATGGATGCAGACCTGGACGCTCAAGAACGGCGACCAGGAAATCATGAGCCTGCCGAAGGTGGGCGTCGTGCGCAGCTTCCTGATGAACCACCTGATCCACCACCGCGGCCAGCTGAGCGTCTACATTCGATTGAAGGACGTCGCCGTGCCATCGATCTACGGCCCGTCGGCCGACGAAAAGGGCTTCTAGCTAAGCGCGAGGCTGGCCCCCGCGGGTGGCGCCGGGTCGGGGGCCCCCCGCGAGCGCGGAGCGCCAGCTTCCTTTGCTGGGCGAGCACTCGCGGGGGAAGCCCGGCGACAGGACCCGCGTCAGGGTTCTAGGACGACCGGCGTCGCGCCGTCGAGGCGAACCGTCGTCTCCGATCCGTCCTCGAAGACGACCCTGACGTCGCGCGGCGCGCCGTCCGGCGCCAGGTCGGTCAGCGCGAAGCCGCTGTCGGTCGGCTCGACCGCGACCGAGTCGATCCCGAACCCCTGCCCCCGCGGCCGGTCGATGTAGGCCTGCCCGAAGTGGTCGGTCACCCGGTTGTAGGCCTCGCTCGCCGCGCCGTTGCCCCAGTCGTAGATCGTGAAGACGCCGATTCCGACGCCCTCGGGACTCGTCGTCCCGCCGTGCCCGTAGTTCTCCATCGTGAAGCCGTAGTCCTCCGGCCCGAAGAACGGATGCGCCAGCTCCCACTGCTCCTTGGCCATCGGATTTTCCGGCGCATACATCATCACGAACGACGACTTGAGCGCCGCCACCCCCCGCTCGAAGAGATGCGCGTCGCCCGTCGCGTCGTAGTAGCGGAGAAACAACTCGGCAAAGAGGCTCTGCCGCGAGTCGTTCCACTCACCATCGGTGTTCATCACGCCGAAACCGCCGAGCGCCGGCACGTAGATGAACGGCGGTTGCCAGACCTGCTGCGCCATCGACAGTTCATCGAGCGTCCGCCGACCCCAGGCGAGGTACCGCGTGTCGTTGGTGACGCGCCAGCTCTCGTAGAGCGCCTCGGCCGTCCAGAAGATCGAGAAAGTGTTCTGCTTGAACATTCCGTTTCGATCGAACGGCCGCCCGACGTGGGTGTCCTGGCCGAAGGCGTTGCAGGACCAGTACGTCTCGAAGTCCTCCCACCGGCCGTTGCGGACTGGACCGTCGAGGACGGCGTTCATCGCGCGGAGCGCCGACTCGCGGTAGCTCGCCTCCCCGGTCACCTCGGCCAGCTCCAGGAGGAACGTGACGCTCATGCTGGTCTCGGGTGAGTCGCGGAACACCGCCGAGGGCGTGAGCGTCTCGGGATGCAGCCACGACGGAAAGAAGCCGCTCGGCTCCTGCAACGTCAGCAGCTTGTCGGCGTAGGTGCGCGCGTAGGCGACCAGGTCGGGATCGGCCCCGAACTCCTCGTGCCACCGCAGCATCAGCAGCGCCGTCCAGCTCGCATCGAGCAGGTGGTACCAGTCGGTCGAGACGCCGAAATTCTCCGGGCTCCGATTCGAATTCGTCCAGTAGGCCTCGTCCCACCCACGCGGCCGCTGGTAGGTCTCACCCTCGATCGCGACCATCTCGTTGTCGGTCCGGATCACCGACGGAAAGATCCCGTCGCGCATCGGCGCCGCCAGCGCCAACGCCTTCGTCAGCGTGGCCTTCGCCTCGAGGTCGGCCGAGCCGACCTGCCGGGCCCAGCGCATCACGCCCGACGCACTGCGCAGCGACGAGAACCACGCCTGATTCCAGATCGATAGGAACTCGCGCTGCTCCCACTCGCCGGGATAGTTCGGCGATTGGGTGACGTTGACGATGAACTGCGGGGCGCCCACGCGGGTTCCGTCCAGCTCGAACTCCTGCCAGACCGCGTCGGCCCACGACTCGAACGCCCAGTCGTAGGTGCGCTCAACGTAGCGCGCCATCGGCACCCGGTTCGGCTCGCCCGCGACATGGAGCGGCCGCGCCCAGCGGTCCCAGAGAAAGCGTGACACGCGGCGCCAGGGGTTGGGCGGGGTATCGGCCCCCGCGTCTGCGCCCGCATCGGCGTAGGCGGTCACGAAGAACGCCAGCTCGAGTTCGCCGGGCTCGAACGTCATGCCGGGCGCCTTCTCGTAGAGCACGTGGGTCGGAATCGATGTCAGCGACATCCCGACCCAGGCGCGACCTACCCGGGCGTCGTAGTCGAGATACCAGGGGTTGCCGGCGCGCTGGCCGACCAGATCCAGGTCGGGCACGACCGCGAGCGTCGCCGGCCCTTCGGCGACGATGAACGCCGGTGAGCGGAAGACGTGCTGGGCCGCCACGTAGCCATCGTCGGGCGCCAGGTGCGGCAGCCAGTGGAAGTCCGGCTCGAGGCCGAGCGCCAGTTCCACGGCCAGATCGTCCTGCTGAATCGATCGGTCGAGCTGCCAGCGAAACGCCACCCGCGACCAGCCGCCGTCGATCGCCTCGATCGCGACCTCTGGTGGGCCGGCCCCGGCCAGGTCGGGGGGCACAATCGACGCGAACCTGCGGCCCGCGGCCTCGACCCGATAGGCGTCGCCGTCGGGAACGACGCGGGACGCCGGACCACCGTCCGGCGCCGCTGGCGCACAGGCACCCACCAGAACGACCGCCGCAAGCCGAGCGACCCAGCCGGCTGTTCCCAGACGCACGACTTCCTCCCTGATGACCAGCGCGCGCACGGCGCGCTCCGCGGCGTCCGGAGTAGGGCTTTCGGGTTCCCTGCGGAGGACGCCGCGTGGGGCTTGGGGCGCCCCTCGACAGAGCCCGGGGCGTCCTGAGGTTCTCGAAGGACGCAAGGCGCCCCATCCAAAGACGACGCGACCAAGTATACGCGAGGGCCAGCGGCGCCCACGTTCGCCGGCTCGAGACCGCGCCGAGCCGAAGACATCTCGAGGTTGGAGTACAGTTGCGAGAACGCCCGCCGCGCCGGCCTGGCCGAAACCCGGAGGACAGATGCTACCGCTGCCGTCACGTCGCTCGCGAACCGTCACGCTGCTCGGACTTGGCCTCCTGACGCTCTGGACCAGCGGCGCCGCCGCGCAGGCCCCCCGGCGGCTCACGCTGGCGGCGACAGACGGCCTCGCCATCCGGCAGGCCGACTCGATCGTCGACCGCCTCGCGCGCGCCGGCGCCCTGCGGATGCGTCGCGTGCAGGCCGATACGCTCCTGCCCGACCGCACCCACCAGCGGATGGTGCAGTACTACGCGGGGCTGCCGGTCCACAGCGGCGAGATCGCGCGCCAGCTCGACGGGGGGCTGACCGTGTCGGTCTTCGGCCAGCTGTACGACGGCATCGACATCGATCCGATCCCGACGCTGTCACCCGATGCCGCGCGGCAGGTCATCGAGACGGCGGCGGGCGGGCCGCTCAACCCAGCGACCTCACCCGCCCTGACGGTGCTGCCACTCGATGGCGGCGCCCATGCGCTGGTCTATGACGCGACGGTCTACGCCGGCGGCGAGTCGAGGAGATATTTCGTCGACGCCCACGACGGCTCGATCGTCGACCAGTACAGCGTCATCTTGACGCAGGGCACGGTCGGCACGGGCCTGGGCGTCAACGGTGATCGGAAGAAGATCGCCGTCACGCCGCTGGGCGGGCAGTTCGTCGCCGACGACTCGCTCCGTCCCGTGCCGCTGGCCACCTACGACATGGCGGGACGGACCGACCGGGTCGGGCGCGTCCTCAACGGGAGCGTCGTGCTCGCGCCGATCGATCTCGCCGCGGATCCCGACAATGCCTGGGCGGACCCGGCCAGTGTCGACGGCCACGTCCACAGCGGATGGACCTACGACTACTTCTTCCGCGCCTTCGGTTTCCAGGCGGTCGACGGCAACAACCTGCGGATCATCTCGCTGGTCCACCCCGCGGATCGCGCCGACTTCCCGTCGGCCTCGAGCCGCGACGTCTTTCTCTTCTATCTGAACGCGTTCTACTGCCCCGGCTGTGGGTCCGACGGCAAGGGCCTCCTCGTGTACGGCGAAGGGCTGCCGGAGGGCGAGAAGTTCCTAGGCTCGCGAATCGACTATTTCTCCGGTGCACTCGACATCGTCGCCCACGAGGTCACCCACGCCGTGACGTTCTTCACCTCGCGCCTCGAGGCCCGGGGAGTGCCAGGCGCACTGAATGAGGGGTTCTCCGATATCATGGGCACGGCGGCCGAGTTCTTCTTTCAGCCACCCGGCGACGGCGTGCTACAGGCCGACTACCTGATCGGCGAGGACATCCTCGAGCCGCTCCTGGCCGGCCTGAGCCGATCGCTCGAAGATCCTGCCCGCTTCGGTGACCGTGACCACCTCAGCAAGCTCTTCACCGACTTCGCCGACAACGGCGGCGTGCACACGAACTCGACGATCGCGAGCCACGCTTTCTACCTGGCGGTCGAGGGCGGAACGAACCGTACGTCCGGAATTTCCGTGAACGGCGTCGGCCGGCCTCGGCTGCAGGAGGTCGCCGAAGCGTTCTTCCGAGGATTCGCGTTCCTGCTACCCTCCGATGCCACGTTTGCCTTGGCCCGTTCCGCGACGCTGCAGTCGGCGCAGGATCTCGACCCGACCGGCGAACTGCGCAACGCGATCGCCAACGCCTGGCGCGCCGTGGGGGTGCAGTGACCGCCCGCGCCGTCCATTGCGTCGGGCGCTCCGCGGTCGCGGCGACGGTCCTCGCCGCCGTGCTGGCTGTGCCGTCGACGGCGCACGCGCAGGCGCCCGAGACGCGGTGGTTCATCGCGCTCGACGGCGGATTCCAGACCACCGCAGTCGCGGAGGCGCTGAGCGAGCCGATCACCTTCGAGCAGTCCGCGGAGGAAGGCGAGCTGACCCGCGACGTGACGATCAACCGGCGCCCGACGATCGCACTGGCCGGCGGCGTGCGCCTCTGGCGCCAGGCGGGGCTGCGGGTCGGGTTCCAGCGCTTCACCCGATCCGACGACCTGGCACTGGGCGCCAGCATCCCGCACCCATTCTTCTTCGACGCCCCCCGGATCTTCAGCGACAGTTCGACGATGACCCGGCATGAGCGGTCGCTCGACCTCCACGGCTACTGGTCGGTGCCCGTCGGCGACCGATTCAACGTCCGGATCTTCGGTGGACCGACGGTGTACTTCGCCGCGCTCGATTTGCCTGGGGTGGACACCGCGCCCGAGGAGTACCCCTACGAGGAGGTGCCGATTACCGGCATCGTGAAGGTCGAGCGGAATCCGACCGCACTCGGCTGGGGCGCCGGGGCGGACCTGTCGTTCTTCTTTTCACGCCACGTCGGTGTCGGCTGGACGGCGCGCTTCAGCGATGCAACGGCGGAGATCTCGCTGCCCGATGAGGGGTTCCTGGCCGAGACCGTGGGAGTACCCGTGGTGTCGGAGGTCGGTCTCGGCGGCGCGCAGATCGCCGCCGGCATCCGTGTGCGGTTCTGAGGCGGACGGCGCGACCGAGCGCCCGGAGGCTACTGCTCGGGGCTGGTCGGGGGGCCCGTTGGCCCGACGCCGGTGACGCCGAGGCCCGTGGCGGCACTCAGCACCGTCGACCCCAGCTCGGTGAACGCGTCAGTACCAGCGGCCGCAAGCAGCGACCCAGCGGAGGGTATCCGCAGCACGGCGTTCACGATCTCGCCAACGCCGAGTCGCAGCGAATCGCTCACACTCAGAATCAGGCCGTTCTGGTCGATGACTTCCACGAAATACGCGTCACATTCGGCTGGAAGGGCGAACTCGCCCTGCAGCCCTTCGGGCTCAAAGCATTCCGCTGGCATCCACTCACGCACGTCGAGTCCGGGGAAGGCGAACTCCCCGCTCGGTCCGGCCAGGGTCGTGGCCCGGACCTGGCCGGTGGACGAGTCCCTGAGCCGCACGACGAGCACATCGACGTAGGCCCCGGGGGGTAGGACGACGACCCCGTTGAGGATGGCGGTGCCGGAGCCGTCCGGGGCCTCGCGGCCCGCTTCGGCCAGCGTCACGACCTGGGCATCCGCCCGAGCCGTGTCCCCGGCGACGAGCGCAACGACGACGATGAGTGCCAAGCCAACTGATCGCATGACAGACCCCTTCTGAGCAGTTCCTCTATGCGCACAGCCGGGGAGCATAACCTCAGATTAGTATGCCACAGGCGGCCAGGATCGGCCAGTTGCGGCCAGTTTCAGGGCCGCCGGAGGTAGAATCCCCGCCATGAACGCCGCCACGGCGCCGCACCGCCAGACCGCGCGGATCCGGGCGATCCGGCCGCCGATCGTGGCCGTGATCGAACGGCTGATCGCGTCGACGCCGGAGACGATCTCGCTCGGCCAGGGCATGGTCCGATTTTCTCCGCCGGCGGCGGCCGCCGATGCCTTGGCCGAGGCCGCCGCCGATCCGGAACTGCATCGCTACGGCGCCGTCGAGGGCCTTCCCCCGCTGCTCGATGGGCTGAGGCAGAAGCTCGAACGCGACAACGGCATCCAGGTGCACCCGGCCAGCCGCGTCATCGTCACCGCCGGCAGCAACATGGCCTTCGTCAACGCGATGCTGGCGATCGCCGATCCGGGCGACGAAATCATCCTGCCGGTCCCGTTCTACTTCAACCACGAGATGGCGGTCATCATGGCCGGCTGCCGACCGGTCGCGGTCGCGACCGACGAGCACTATCAACTCGATCTCGATCGGCTCCGTGACGCGATCACGCCGCAGACCCGCGCCATCGTCACGGTGTCGCCGAACAACCCAGCTGGAGTCGTCTATCCGGAAGCCACCCTCCGGGAAGTCAACGCGCTGTGCCACGACGAAGGGGTGTTTCATATTTCGGACGAGGCCTACGAGTACTTCGTCTTCGACGACGCGCGCCACTTCTCGCCCGGCGGCCTCGACGGCGCGGCGGCCCATACGATCTCCCTCTACTCCTTCTCGAAGGCGTTCGGGTTCGCTGGCTGGCGGGTCGGATACATGGTGATCCCGAGTGCCCTGGCCGGCGCGGTCGACAAGATTCAGGACACGATTCTGGTCTGCCCGCCTGCCGCCAGCCAGTACGCCGCGGCTGGAGCCTTGACGGTTGGCGCGGCATACTGCCGCGCCCACCTGCCGGAGCTTGTGACCGTGCGCGCCACACTGCGTGACACGCTGGCCGAAGTGTCGGACCTGTGCGATGTGCCCGAGGCGAACGGCGCGATGTACTACCTCGCCAGGATTCACGCACCGATCGGGTCGCTCGACCTCGCCACCCGCCTCATCCGGGAACACCGCGTGGCTGTCATCCCTGGCAGCGCCTTCGGGCTGGACGACCGCTGTACGCTGCGGCTCTCGTACGGCGCCGTCGACGCGAACGAGGCCGCGGAAGGCGCGGCCCGCCTGGCGCGCGGGCTACGCGCCATCTTGAGTTGAGATCCCGTCGGCGATGACTCTGGCCTTGGCCGTGTGGCTCATCGCGGGCATCGGCGCTCAACCGCAGCCCTCGGGCACGGTCGAGGGCATCGTTGTCGACGCGTTCGGCGCCCGCCTGAGCGGCGTCATCGTCGCGCTGAGCACCGACGTCGACTCCCCCACAACGTCGACCGATGCCGACGGCTCGTTCCAGTTCGAGGGCGTGCCACCCGGTCTGTACACGTTGGTCGCATCACTCGCCGGATTCGAGGAAGTCCGACTCGACGACGTGGCGGTCGCAGCCGGCGCCAGGTCCTCGCGCCGCTTGGTGCTGACGCTGTCGGTCGCCGAGGACGTCACCGTCGCCGCCGACCCCCTGG
>CEQE01140937.1_pt1 | contig 19374 bp, 18 predicted proteins | sample 356201 | NCBI WGS metagenome assembly CEQE01 (sample SAMEA2619970, study PRJEB7988) | marine metagenome | biome: marine biome (ENVO:00000447); feature: mesopelagic zone (ENVO:00000213) & marine oxygen minimum zone (ENVO:01000065); material: "saline water (ENVO:00002010), including plankton...
TTCCTTAAGATCGATATCGAAGGGTATGAGCTAGAAGCCCTCAAAGGGGCGCAGAGTTTGCTGGAGCAGAAGAAGATCGGTGTAATCCAAATTGAATTCAATGAAATGAACGTCATCTCGCGCGTGTTTCTGAAGGACTATTACGATCTTCTAGGAAAAGCTTATACTTTTTATAGAATTCGCAGAGATCATGGATTACTACCTTTAGGGAGCTATTGGGCTGGTAATGAGGTGTTTCATTTTCAAAATCTAGTTCTGTTACCAAGCCAAGAGAATGTGAACAATTTTTGATTTAAAAAGCAAGTAATTCAAATCAATGATTCTAAAATGAATCCACATGCATATTCTTAATTTATTAGGCGGGGAATATTAATCAATATGTCAAAGGGCCCATATCGCTTTGCTCCACTGGATTTCTTCGGGTTGGATCTGTTGTTTCATAGTAGAGATAAGGCTACGGATATGATCCGTGATAGTATCATTGATGATGGAGAGTTCATCTTTTGAAAAATAATGCTAGATATAACCTCGCAATTGAAGAACGCCATTACGGTTTAGCTGAATATTCAGCCCACCTGATTCATGAATGCCTACTTAGAGATCAATTTAATGTAACAATGGTGGTAAAGCAGTCAGAAATAAATTCCTTTAAGGATTATCATCGGGAAATTGGTATCAATTCAAATGTAAACTATCTTTCTTTGGAAAATCTGGATTTCAATCAGTTGAAACCGGACGCAATGTTGAATTATCATACTAATGGACCAGGCCCCATGTTCCGTGATAAACGTTCACCGATAAATATACCCAGAATTACTATGACGCACACTTTGACCGACAAGAATGTAATTTTTCCCACCCAAAACCCAAATTCTCATCCAATGGGCCAATACAATGTTTATTTTGCGAGTGGTCCTGCCGCATTCAAAGGATCATGGGAAGATTATATCAAAATTCATCCATCTACTTTGAAAACGGTAAAAATTTTTAGGATTGGAAGACCTAGAACAGACGTATTATTCAGTAACAAATACGATAGAACAAAAACACTATCGAGTTTAGGTTTGAATCCGGGCAAAAAAACAGTTTTATATGCACCGACTTTTCAAAAGGAGGCATCCCTGGAGCAATGTGGCTTGGACATTATAAATATTGTTAGTTCCATGGATATAAACCTTTTGATCCGGCTTCATCATTTATCTTTAGCGCTTGATAACCCTAACGCCCGCATACGTGGACATGGAGGTAAGGATTGGAGAAAAATATTAAAGAAGATTGATAGTGAAAATATCAATGTACGTTTTGTTGAGGGAGATAGTACTCCTTACTATGTTAGCAGTGACTTACTTATTGGCGATGTCAGTGGAGCTTGCTATGAGTTTCTGCTGCAGAACAAACCAGTGGTTTTTATTGATACACCTAAGTTCTTTGTTGAACATGGCATGGGTGGTATATCATATTGGGGTCGGACCAGTGGTGATATCGTTTCCAACCTGGATGATTTGCCTAATGTAGTACGTTATAATTTAGATAATTATAAACATAAAGAGATGGAACGACAAGATTTGATAAGTGAATTAGTCTACAATCTAGGGCATGCGACTCAAACTGCGGTGGATACTATAATAGGATTAATTAATAGATCTATCTCATATCCAAAGTGGGGGCGTCGACTTAATAGATATGGCATGTCGGCTCGTAAACTACCATACAGAATTAAGGGTAAAGTTGCGAAAGTCTATCACACAGCAAAAAAGCATGTGTTTTTCAATAGCTATAATGATATCAAATAAGAAAACAGTTTATGTTGGTATGTCCGCTGATCTAATTCATCACGGGCACTTGAATATTATTAAAGAAGCAAAAAAGCTTGGGAAAGTTATTATTGGCCTATTAACGGATGAAGCTATAGCAAGCTATAAGCGTTTACCATTGATTCCGTATGACCAAAGGAAAATTATCGTTGAGAACATTAAAGGTGTTGATGAAGTTGTTACTCAAGAAACATTGGATTATGTCCCAAATCTAAGAAAGATAAAACCTGATTACGTAGTGCATGGAGATGATTGGAGAAATGGAGTTCAAAAAGAAACACGTCAACGGGTTATCGATGCATTAAATGGATGGGGCGGACAATTAGTTGAACCAGAGTATACAGAAGGTGTTTCATCTTCTCAGCTTATTGATACATTGAAAGAAAGGGGTATTACACCAAACAAAAGATTGGAATCTTTGAGAAGATTAATTAATTCAAAATCAATATCACGTTTTATGGAAACGCATAATGGTTTAACCGGACTTATTGTTGAGAAAACAAGTGTCAAAAAAGGATTGGAAAGAAGAGTGTTTGATGGGCTGTGGTTGAGCAGTCTTACGGTTTCCACCTCTATGGGTAAGCCAGATACAGAAGTGGTTGATTTTTCCTCAAGGTTTCAGATTATTGAAGAAATAATGGAGGTCACGACCAAACCGATTATTGTAGATGGAGATACAGGTGGAAAAATAGAACATTTTCGGTTCAAAGTTAGAACATTGGAGCGTTTGGGAGTTTCTGCTGTTATTATAGAAGATAAAATTGGTGAAAAACGAAATTCTCTCTTTGGAACTGATGTAATTCAAGAACAAGATACAATTGTAAATTTTTGTGAGAAGATCCGAGAGGGTAATCAGGCACTAATTACAGATGACTTCATGATTATTGCTCGTATTGAGAGCCTAATTTTAAATAATGGAATGGTGGATGCGCTAACTAGAGCTGAAGCCTACATAGGAGCTGGAGCAAATGGTATTATGATACACAGTAAAGAAAAGGATGGAAAGGAGATAATTGAGTTTTGTGAAAAGTATAAATCCTTTGAAAACAGAGTTCCTTTAATCGTTGTTCCGTCTACTTTTTCACATATTAGAGAAGACGAGTTCAAGGATTTGGGTGTAAATATCGTTATTTATGGTAATCACTTAATTCGTGGTGCTTATCCGGCAATGATTAAAACAGCTGAATCGATCCTTAAGTATGAGCGGTGTAAGGAAGCTTCGGAGCAATACTGTATGTCTATTAAAGAGATTATATCGTTAATTCCGGAGAAATACTGATAGCTATCTCCCCTATAAAATTTTACAAGGTACTAAAGAAAAATAATATTGATTTCTTTACAGGAGTACCTGATTCATTGTTGAAACAGTTATGTTTCTGCATTGATGATAACGTTCCAAAAGATAGACATATAATTGCTGCAAATGAAGGAAATGCTATTGCTTTGGCAGCGGGTTATCATCTGGCAACAGGGAAACTACCATTAGTTTATATGCAGAATTCTGGTCTGGGAAATTCAGTGAATCCGTTGTTATCATTATGCGATTCTGATGTTTATTCTATACCCATGTTACTCATAATAGGTTGGAGAGGAGAACCTGGTGTTCAAGATGAACCGCAACATGTAAAACAAGGAAAAGTTCAACTTGATTTATTACAGATCATGGATATACCGTATACGATTTTTTCGGAGAATATGCAAGAGGTCGCAAAGAAAACTACTGAAGGTGCGGTGAGTGCAATGAGAGAAAATCGTCCATTTTCTATTGTAGTAAGAAAAGGAACGTTTGGTACATATAAATCACATTCGATAACGATTGATGATAGATTGATGACCAGAGAAGAATCTCTTGAAATAATATTAAAACGGTTACCCAATAATAGTATTATTGTTTCAACCACCGGGAAAACTTCCAGAGAGATTTTTGAAATACGAGAAAAAACTGGTGAAGCTCATTTCAAAGATTTTCTTACAATAGGTTCTATGGGACATTGTTCATCTATTGCTCTTGGAATAGCAATTGCCAAACTTGATCGAAAGGTTATTTGTATAGATGGAGATGGATCTCTTATCATGCATATGGGGAGTCTTTCAACTGTAGGTAAACTTAATCCAAAGAATTATTACCATATTATAATTAATAATTATATACATGAATCGGTAGGTGGTCAAGCAACATCGGCAAATTTTGTTGAAATGTCTCATTTGGTAAAAGCCAATGGTTATAAATATGTTTATTCTACTAAGGATAGTTCTGAGTTGAAAAATTTACTGCCAAATTTTCTAGAAAATGAAGGTCCAGCATTTTTAGAGTTAAAAGTAAAACCTGGATCCCGTATTAATCTGGGTAGGCCCACTTTACGACCCATAGATAACAAAAAAGTATTTATGAATTATTTGAAGAGATAACAATTTTTCCCAATATTACTGCTTATTCTAATAACCTTATGTATTGTAACCCTGTAAAAGTAATTGAGACAAACAATTGGCTAGGGGAATGTATCAGTCTCCAAAAAAAACTTGCTATACGGAAACCGCTTGTAGTTACATCAAATGGTAACCTAAAACGACAGAAACTCTCAACTGTTTTCAATTCTAATTCAATATTTAGTAATGTAAAACCTAATCCAACAGTTGAGAGTTGTCAAAAAGCAATTAATTTAGTGCAAGAGAACATGTTTGATGGTGTAATTGCCATTGGAGGTGGCTCTGTCATGGACACGGCAAAGACACTCATGGCTAATTTTGGAACAGGAGAGACTGATATACGAAAGTTACTTCATTTTAATGAGCCGTTTCCTAACCGTGTCCCAGCAATCTTTGTACCTACTAACCATGGGACAGGCAGTGAAGTTACTATGTGGGGAACAATATGGGATATGAAGAGAAAGCAAAAGTATTCTATATCTAATACTGACCTCTATCCGGATTTTGCGATACTTGACGCTTCAATAATACTCAGTTTGCCACTTGATCTTTCCTTAATATCAGTTTTGGATGCTTTAAGCCATTGTTTTGAGGCTATTTGGAATAGAAATACTAACCAGATTTCTACAGATTATGCAATCAAGGCTATTTGTTTGATTTTACATAATGTTAAAAGATTAAAGGTAGAACAGAGTAATATTGACTTGAGAAATATATTACTGAAAGCATCAAATATTGCCGGGCTGGCATTTTCAAATACAAAGACAGCTGCTGCTCATTCCATTAGTTACCCGCTTACAATCAATTATAGTATACCACATGGTTTGGCAGCTTTTTTACCCTTGCTGTCACTTTTGCGGATAAATAAGGGAGCAATAGAAAATGAGTTGGATCTTATAATCAAAGAATTGGAAATGAGCGATTTATCTGAGCTTGAAAATGATATTAAACGAATACCAAGCGAGATGTTAAAGATTAACTTAAATGGTTGGGGTGTTGCACAATCTGATTTACTTGACTTGGCTGAACAGTCATTTACTCAAGGGAGAATGGATAATAATATTGTAGAGTTGAACAGAAGAGATGTCTATAACATTCTTCAATCAATTTATTGACCAAAATAGAATCTTAATGATATCGTTACAAAATAATTTTGTAATGGAGGGAATAACGTGAAAATTATTAATACTGAAAAATATTTTATTGGCAGTTGGATACAAACAGCAAGCACCATATCCGCGGAACTTATGGCCAATTGTGGGTTTGATTTTTTGGTTGTAGATACAGAACATTCTGCCGTTGATTTGTCCCAGGCACAGGCTATTTTTCAAGCTATCAAATCAGGGAATACTGACTGTAAACCATTTGTAAGGCTTAAAGGAAATGATTATGCAACCACTAAAAGATATATGGATGCAGGTGCAAATGGTGTTATCGTTCCACTCGTAAACTCAGCTGGTGTTGCTAAGGAAGTGGTAAGAGCGGTAAAGTATCCACCTGATGGTGACCGGGGCGTGGGGTTTTGCCGTGACAACATGTGGGGAATAAATTTGGACAGCAGAATTCAATCTGCCAACCAAGAAACATTTGTTTGTTTGCAGATTGAACATCAAAAGGCTTTAGCAAGCATTGATGAAATTCTTTCAGTCAAAGGAGTTGATGCTGCATTTATTGGTCCCTATGACTTAAGTGCTTCTATGGGTATAACTGCGCAGTTTGATCATCCCGATTACCAAACTGCTGTTGCAACAATACTAAATGCTTGTAACAAATATAATGTGATGGCTGGAATACACGTTGTTCAACCGGATGTAGATGAAGTTCTCCAACGTATCGATCAAGGCTTCAGAATGATCGGATTTAGTTTGGATGTGACTATGATTTCACATATATCCATTATCGGTCTGAAAAAAATTCGAAGGAAATTAAATGAAAAATAACCTGAGAATATTGTTAACCTCTACCTCCTTTCAGGATACACCCGGTCGGCATCACGATTTACTCAATGCTCAGGGCTTTGCAATTGATACACTGCGGGGCCCTCTTTCTGCAGATGAAATACTGCCAGTCATAAACAAATATGATGGGATAATCTGCGGGGATGATGAACTTAACGGCCAAGTTATCAAATCAGGTGCTAATAGCAAATTGAAGGTAATTTCTAAATACGGTATTGGGTTAGATAAAATTGATATTTCCGCTGCCGAAGAATATGGTATTCCTGTCATCAATTGCTCCGGTGTAAATCACGTCACGGTCGCTGAACATGTTTTTGCTTTGTTGTTATCCTATTATAAGAATATTCCTAAGGAGGTAGAATTCACAAAATTAGGAAAATGGAAAAGATTGATCGGACATGAAATTTTTGGGCAAACTATCGGAATAGCAGGCCTTGGAAGAATTGGAAAAGAAGTTGCTAAAAGGGCAATTGTTTTTGGCTTGAACATCCTTGTGTATGATCTACTAATAGATGAAAAATTTGTCTCTATGAATCGAATCAAGATAGAGTCTTCGTTAGAAAGACTTTTTGAGAAGTCCGATATTGTTTCACTACATATGAATCTAACTTCAGATAACCGACATGTTGTGTCCAAAGACTTGATTACTAATCATACCAAAAGGGGGTTGGTTTTAATTAATACAGCTAGGGGTGATCTTGTTGATTTAGATGCTCTGATTTACGGTCTTGAAAAGCGTATTTTGGGAGCATATCTTACTGATGTTTTAAATAAAGAACCTATGCCTAAGGATTATTCACTTAGAAAGTATGAAAATGTTTTGATAACACCTCACATAGGTTCAAGAACTTTTGAAAGTGTTGAACGCCAAGGAATTATGGCGGTAGAAAATTTAATTAATGAGTTAAAAAAAGGGATTAAAATAAAACCTCTTAATGTCTAACTGGATTTTCTTATCATATGAACTCGACTCCAATACACCGATGTATGGCGATGGTGACAGGTTCAAGAATAGGCGTCTGAAACAAATCACAAAAGGCGATACAGCTAATCTGTCACACTGGGCCTTCATTAACCATACTGGCACACATGTTGATGCACCTTTTCACTTTATTCAAGAAGATAAAACTTTATCCGATTTCACACCTGAATTTTGGATTATCAAAATAACTTCTCTAATCGAGTTCAATAAAATAAATCCGGGACAATTATTGAATAAGGAATCTTTGAAATCTCATTTTATTCCGGAGGATACAGAACTGTTGCTTCTAAAGACTGGGTTTGGTCACTATAGATACAATGAAACCTATTGGAAATGTGGACCAATTATATCTCCGGATATTGCCAGTTATTTACGGAAGAGTTGTCCCAATTTAAGATTTTTAGGATTAGATACAATATCTGTCTCATCCTACAGTGATCGGGAAACTGGCCGAAAAGCACATAGGGCTTTTCTTCAAGGGGAACGGCCAATTCTCCTCCTTGAGGATATGGATTTGTCATATGTAAATAACCATACTGGTTTCAATCAGGTGATCGTTAGCCCACTTCGGGTGAATAAGGCTGATGGATCGCCATGTACAATATTTGCTGAGATTAGTAAGTGAAATGGCAGGCTGTATTTTTCGACTTTGACGGAGTAATTGTTGATTCTGTTCCTACTAAAGGTGAAGCATTTGCAGAATTGTTTCGTGAGTTTGGACCAGAGATTGAGAAAAAAGTTGTTGAATATCACTTTGCTAATGGTGGTATTTCAAGAGAAGAAAAGTTCAAATATTTTTTCAAAGAGTTTCTTCGTAAACCTCTGACTCAAAATCATCTGACACAATTATGCCAGCAGTTTTCAGACCTAGTGTTGGAAAAGGTGATTACTGCTCCATTTTTGCCTGGAGTATTGGATGCTTTAGAACAATTAAAGAAAGATAACACTTCATCTTTTGTCGTGTCGGGTACGCCACAAGATGAGATAAGATATATCGTTGAGCAACGTGATTTGTCCAAATATTTTCAGGGTGTATATGGTTCGCCAAGAAAAAAAGGTGAGATTATCAAAGAATTATTAGATGAAAACAATCTTTCTCAAAGGAAATGTCTTTTTATTGGAGATTCTCTTTCTGACTATGAAGGAGCCAAAGAAACAGGTGTTTTTTTTTTAGGGATCGTTCCCGATCTGAAAAAATCCATCTTTCCACAAAGCACCCATGTATCAAGTTTGATTACATTGTATAAGCCATAATGATAAATGATCCGAGCATAACCGCGCTTGTTCCGATGCGACATTATAGTGAACGGGTACCGGGGAAAAATTTTCGAACATTTGCTGGCCAGCCACTATATCATTGTATCATAAAAACACTACTGGATTGTCCTGAGGTCACTCAAATCTGCATAGACACTGATAGTTCTACAATCATTGAGGATGCACAAACACACTTTCCTAATGTGAGAATTTTACTACGGCCAGAGCATCTTCGGTCTGGAATGACCCCTATGAATAAAGTTCTAATGAACACTGTGGAGAATGTAGATGCAGAATACTACCTACAAACTCATAGCACAAATCCACTTTTAAAATCGGAGACCATTAGTAAAGCGATTAACACATTTTTACAGAGTAGAAATCACGATAGTTTATTCAGCGTAACGCGATTACAAGTGCGATTATTTGATAAGAACCATAATTCAATAAACCACGACCCAAAAATACTTCAACGCACACAGGATCTTCCACCTGTATATGAAGAGAACTCTAACCTTTATATTTTTGCAAGGGAAGTGCTTAAAAATTATAGCAATCGAATTGGTGAGAATCCCTTTCTGTTTGAAATTCCTCGCAATGAAGCTTGGGATATTGATGAGGAGATAGATTATATCATTGCTGAGGCTATGATGAAGAACCGAGAGATGAATCCAACCGGTGCATGAAAGCTTTAGGTAAGAGAAAAATTCTGATGATAGTAATAAGGAATACAGCCCGCTTGGATTATGTTTTGCCGATTCTTTGTAAAATCAGAAGTGATTTTCCGGAATCCAGTGTGAGTGTTCTTTATTGTGCGATAAGCAAAAAGAGAATTCTAAAAAAATCTCGTTTCTATTTCAGCCTCCTTGATTCATATGGGATTATCCAATACGACTTTGCTGACTTTATGGAATTTCCTTATCAAAAATTTCGGTGGCTATGGAGATGGTTGTTTGCTCGTGGAGAAAAAGATAGTGATGTTAGGCATTATCTAGGCCTATTTAATATACGGTTATTTAGTACTGTGATTTATTACTATAGAAAACATCTCAAAAAGCTGGAGATTTATCTCCAGAATAAAGTTAGAGTTAAGCATATACTACCATTCTTTGAGCCAGATATTGTATTGTTTGATAACACTTCTAAAACCAAATTTATTGGGAGGGACCATTTTTTTGAATATTTTTCACGCGAAAAAATTAAAATTGTTTTAGTTCCTCATGGAGCACATATTGGCTTTGCTACTAATCAATTTATCCCATTCGATGAAAAAGGTGAGGAATTTCCGGATTATTGCGAGTTCTGGATGCCTTATATGAACGATAAGTCTTGGCACAGTCTTCCAGAAAAGAAAAGTCAATTTCATTATGTGGGATATCCAGGACTTGATTCAGAATGGCTTGAAATGATGAAAAAAAATAAAGAATTATACAATAATTCAAGTAAGTTGAAACAGGACAGGAAAAACCTTAAATGTCTGTTTATAATACGTCCGTTTAGAAAAGGCAGCAATCATCCAATGATAATTGAATTGGATGAATTCAATTATCTTCTTGATAAAGTTAGAGAGGTCATCTATAAATCTGACATTAGCATTAAACTCATAATAAAACCTCATCCTTCAAATGACAATAATCTATTGTGGAATGTGATGAGAAATTCGAGTATTTCAGATTGGGAAATATCATACGAATCGATCTATGCTTTATTATCTGATATTAATTGTGTTATCTCTCTTTACTCAACTACATTGTTGGTTCCAGCGATGGCTGGTGTTCCCGTTATTCTATTGAATGTTAGTTCTCAAGAAGTCATAAATCAAGATCCTGACTATAGAAGAATTTATAGTGGATTGAGTTTTTCGTTGGACCACCCGGAAGACCTGATTGATATATTTCCTAAGGTATCCAAGATTGCGCTAGATGGGGATCATTTGTTGAATGAGCACATAATAAAGGACATAAAACACTTGCGCAATCATTGGGAAGATAATTCTATAACAAACTGTATAGACCGTTTGAAATTACACTCATGAACTCTATTATTGGGTTATATATACTTTACTGGCTATCCAAGGCTGAACCAGAAGCAAGATTATAACCTACGATTTTCATTTTGTGGAGGTAATATCTTTTGTCCGATATTTGAGTGTTATTATTGACAGTAAAATTAGGTATGAATCATTATGTCTAGAAGGGAATTAACTATGGAATTACAACAATATGACTCTGAAAAAAATCTTGATGGTAAGTCGTTGAAAGAATTATCGGTGAAACCACCTAAGCATGGTACAGTTTTATTGATTTATCCTAATATGGTTTCGGAAGCTTACACCCCTCTTACCATGATTGCGGCAATTATGGAAGATGAGGGATATAGCGTTACTGCAATGATAAATACCTTTCGTAATCCATTAGATGTGGATGATTATGTAAAAAGGGTGAGGGAAAAAAAGATTGATATTGTTGGGATCTCGTCAATGACATACAAGATTATACGGACAAATACACTTGTTAAAGCTCTGAAGGATGAAGGCTGTTACGTAATGCTAGGTGGTCCTCATCCTTCTGATTGTCCGGAAGAAGGAATAGAATCTGGTGCTGATGTTGTAGTCCGTGGTGAAGGTGAGGAGACGGTTCGGGAATTATGCAGATATTGGAATGGAGATCCCGATACCTCAATGGCAGAAATCAAGGGAATTACCTACAGAACTATTGATGGTGTAATCTGTACGACTTTTCCACGTGATCGCATTAAAGATCTTGATACACTTCCATCTCCGGAGCTAGATATATTTAATGAAGATATTGATATTTTCACTCAGCCAGATGGTCTAGTCAAGGGTCTTCATCGTGTTTTTACTAGTAGAGGCTGCCCCGCAAAATGTACCTTTTGTGATTGGACGGTATTCGGACAAAGAATGGGCTATCATTCAATTTCTGCTGTAGTTGACGAAATAAAGAAACGTGCTGATAGATTTGGAATGGATAGTTTTACGATTAATGATGATACTTTCACAGTTAATCGCCACCGGGTTGAAGAATTTTGCGAACTCATTAGCAAGGTAGAACCAAAGATATCTTGGCGTTGTAGTACAAGAGCAAGCTTAGTGAATCTAGAGCTGTTAAAGATGATGAAAGAAGCTGGATGCCATCTGGTTACATTTGGTTTAGAGAGTGGAGATGAGGAGACGTTATTACGAACTGATAAAAATATTTCTGTGGAGGAGAATTATAGGGCTCCAATCATGGCACATGAAGCAGGCTTACAGGTCTATGCTAATCTAATGATAGGATTCCCCTGGGAAACAGTTGAGAGCATTGAGAATAATATTAAGTTAATTTATGAAACGCAGGATGCCGTTTTTCTCTACCAGGTCTCGGGATCACTTGTGCCATTTCCGGGAACAGGAATCTATAAAAAATATGCAGATGAATATGGTTTTAAAGATTATTGGTTAAGAGAAGAATATCAAGAAGCTGGCATCCAAACATTTCAGAATAGCACTAACCCATATGCAATAAGTACATATTACCAGCGTAATTTATTTGATGATGCTTATATAGCAGAGGAGGTATTCTTTGATTATTCCAACGAATTTAAAAGGAAAGCACGGGAATTTGTTTTTGAAGTAGGGAAACATAACCTTAAAAGTTTGTATCCCAATGAGCCTTTAAAGAGATCGTTTATTTTAGGTGTTTCAAGAGTTTCTTCAACTGTATATAGTAACTTCCCAAGACTTGAAAAATCCTTTGGAAGTAAGTTTTTTAAGCTACGTAATTATAAACGTCCTACTAAAGAAAGACGTATGGATGTAGCAAGGGGATTTGTGTTAAACAAACTAGGTGATGATGCATCAAAGACGGGTGAGTTTGGTCTACAGTAGCCTAGTTATAGATTAAAAGAACTTTCTCAAAAAATGTTTTCATATAAACATGCTAGCTGTTGTCATCAATTCAAATAAAAAAAACATTTCAATTATACCAGTAATAATAGCTGTTCTATAAAGATGGACTTACTGTTTTTATTGATTCTTTTTATTGTTCTTCTAATCATTAGTGGAATTTTAATATTTGATAATGATAGGAAAAAAATACCCAATTATAAATTACATCGAGAAAGAGCAAGGGAAATTGCTGAACAAGAAAGAGATAGTAAACCGGATGGGAAAAACCGACTCGATTTTGGAGATGGTGATACGAAGAATTGGAAGGCAGATGAAAATTACGCAGCTGTAACCACAATATCAGTATTTGAAGCGGTTAGTATCGAAAAAAAATCTGATGTCGTGTTCCTTGATGTTCGAAGGGAGGTGGAACATAAAAAGGAGCATATCGATAATAGTTTGTGGATACCCAGCGAGCAGTTAGATCAGCGAATAAGCGAATTGGATTCTTTAAAGGATAAACAAATTGTGGTATACTGTCGACTAGGTAATATCTCTCTGACATCCACCGAAATTCTTGTGGAGAAAGGATTTAAAGCGACAACTTTGGAAGGAGGGTTTATGGCTTGGAAGAAAATGCAGAAAATGTAATGAATGTAATTCATGGATATTAAAATTTATCAAACATCAGTAATTATATATTTGTTAAGTTTTTATAATAATTTAATAACTCAATTGACACTTTATTGTACCACAAAATAAACTTGTTAGGATTGGGTAAAATTTTATTTAACTAATTCCATTTTCACTTTACTCCTGTACAAAGTCTCTACATCAGTGTCAATTATTATGATAGTACATAGAAGTTTTTTACCTTGCTCAAGCAGTCTAAAAATGTGTTTATTATCACTCCGGGGTAGGTGACCTTTCATTGTATCTTTGTAATATAGTGCAACAGTATATTTATCATGAATATTTGGTATTCCAGGGAGTCGTTGTCCAGCATAGAGTAATGTTTTCATTTCAAGTATCTCTCCAGGTTTCATTTTATGAACCAATTATGAACCCTTAAAGAATTTAAAATTTGCGACAAAAATTTTGATGAGAAGATAGTGTTTATGTGTTTTAAACCATTGAGAAATTCTGCAATGTCTCCACAAAACGGCAACTGCAGAAAATACATTAATAAAGTTTTTCTAGATACCTCTTTGTACTCCATATCATATTTCATTAGATATTTATTTAGTCAGTTATATTATGTTTCATTCATTTTTTCTTTTTGGTGGAGTGATATGAGCATGAGACGTTTAATAAAAACTATTAATACCACTTACCAATCATAATTTAAATAATGAGGCCAACTTCGAAGCACGTAATTAGTAAATAGTTTCCAATAAATATGTTTTAATTTTTGCTGGAATATGTGTGAGTCACTAGTCATTTATTCAAAATTTTATGATTTAGAGATTATTTCTTTTTGTTATTAAACATTGTAGAGATTAAATATTTGAGGCTCGATTATTTTTAATTCTTTAATAAAAGGAAAGTAAAATGACAGAAAAAAATTCAGAAATCTTCGCTTATGGACATCTAGAAATGGATTTATCAAGTGAGAATGAACAATTGATTAATAGTTTGAATTTGTTGGTTGATGTATCTGAAAAGATTTCAAGCCCACTGTTAAGAATGCTAAAACCCATTATTGCTCTAAGTATTAAATGGAAATTCGATTATCTTGCAAAAACTAGCCAATCACCTTTTCTATTACAGCAGGATCTGGACTACTGGATAGATAATTTAAAGATGCTAAGTGGTCTCAGTAAACAAAATTGGTTTGAGTTAAAGGGACATGAAGATGAGAGTGATGATTTATGGGAGAGCACTAAAAAAACTTTTAATTTTATTTGGCCTAGAAATGTTCAAGGTGCTGTTTTTGATGATTCTAAAAAAATGGCGATGCTGAGACTTGAGCAAATTTTTTCAATGATGGATGGCGGTAAGAAATTTTTAAAAAATAAAATTATTATTGATAGTGGGTGTGGACCGGGAAGATACACTGATTGTCTTCTATTAGTAAATCCTAAAAAAATTATAGGAGTTGATAGTGGGGATGATATAATAATTGAAAATTGTAAAAAATTCTTAAATAATAAGAATGTTGAAATGAAACATGGCTTTTGTGATAATCTACCCATAGAAGATAATTATGCAGATTTCGTTTTATCTGTTGGTGTACTTCACCATTTGCCTAATCCCATGGATGAATTGATTGCTGAGCATGCGAGAATATTAAAAAATGACGGCTATATATTTATTTATCTTCATAGCAACCAAGGATTAGAACTGAAGATTTGGGAATTTATGAGAAAGTTTTTAAGTGATATACCCGTCAGCAAACTTTTTGAGACCTTTGCAGGTAAAATATCTCACTTAAGATTGCAAGGTCTATTGGATCAAGGGAAAGCTGAAACTCAGCACATAGATCGCGGAAATTTAGAAAAGTGGTTAAGAAAACATTTTTGCGAGATTCAACGAGTTCCTGGTATTGAAGGATTGGATGTGACTAAAGAGATATACGAAAATGATATATATTTCCCCTATAGGTTCGGCACCGGGAACTTAAGATATCTGTGTAGAAAATAAGATTTAATCGTTACTAAAATATGTGCGGAATCATTACAGTTTTTGCAAAAAAAGGTAAGATTGATGTTGCTCAATGTGACCGAGCTTTGAATCGGTTGAATCTGAGGGGACCTGACTTCAGTTTTAGGGAAATTTACTATAATAATCGCCTATATTTTGGTCAGACGGTTCTTTCAATTACTGGTTATCCATATGATACAAAATCCACATATCATAAATCAAAAACTGGCCGATATGATATTTTGCTCAACGGTGAGATTTATAATTTCGAAAAACTGTATGAGACTTATCTAGAAAAACAACAATATTTCTGCCATTCCAATACGGATACTGAAACACTGTTAAATCTTCATGAAGTCATTTCAGCGGAGGAAATTTTTGATAATCTACGGGGAATGTTTGCATATATTATTTATGACAACAAAGAAAATAGGTTAATAATCGGTAGAGATTTAATAGGTGAGAAGATTCTATACAAATATGAAGATGAAACAATATTGATATTGTCATCGGAAATTGGGCCGATAATGGAGCTTATTTTCTCGCTGGAGCTTAACATTGATGTCTTGAGAGAATACTTTTTCACTCGCCACCTGCTGACTCCTATAGACACGGTTTTCCATGGGATCACTCTTATACAACCCGGGAACCTCTTGGAGTACGATCTTACGCAACAGTCGTTTTCTACACTAAAGATTAACAGGTTAGCGGATCTTATTGATCCTGTTGCTATTGAGAAAAATAGGACTCGGTCTATAGATGATCTTTTGGAGGAACTTGAATCAGTTTTTAGATCCAATGCACGTATACTAGCACCAGAACAAGTTGATTATACCTGTGTAATGAGTGGCGGAATAGACTCTTCACTGAGTAGCTATTACATGAATTTAGTAAAGAAACCCTCTAATTTGCTGGCTTTAGAATTCCTTGAGAAAGACAAGATAAGTGAGAATCTCTTCCCCTTTTCTAATCATTTTGGAAGACCTATATCGAAAATCCGTGTCGATGCTGAACTTTTTTTAAAGTCTTTTGATGAGAGTTATAGTGCGGTGTGTACGCCGTTCCCGACGCATTCTTTTATTTCACAGGCTATTGTGAGCAAAAATGTGCGGAAAGAAGGCTCAAAAGTATGGGTTGGCGGGCATGGGGGCGACGAATTATTCGGAGGTTACAGTTTCTATAAGTCTTTGAATGGAAATAACTCATTCCCTTTCACCAATCCTTCCATCTACAGTGGTCACTTTCCATTGGGATTAAAATTTGAGGGTTGGAATGATGAAATACTCAAGGAACGCATCAAAAGTAGGTGGAAGGAATACTCACACTATTTTGAATTTGAAGACAAGCTTCAAGAAAGAATGATTCAAACGGTTCTATATTCAGATATTGTTATACAGCTTGAATCAGTTGGTATTCGAGAAGCTGATACTATGTCCATGCTTCATTCGGTGGAGCCACGATGCTTTTATTTAACATGGGATGTAATGAAGTTTGCATTGAACCTCCCCGCCAGATTCAAGCTAGACTTGTCTAGCTCTGACCCTAAAATGATTACCAGACCGCTGATGAAGAAATTGTTTATTTCCAAGTTTGGTCAGGAGCTTCTTTACCCAAAACAGGGATTTTCTGGCTTTCCCAATGAAGCTGGAAGGAAACTGGTTAAAGGAGAGTATACTCTGACAGAGCAGATCTTGGGACTTATCCACGTTCCAGATGAAACAGGTTTAAAACAGCAAGCTATTGAGTGGAAAATGATCAATATGGAACTGTTTCTCCGTCATTGTCAGAAGAAAGGTTACATTTAGATTGGACCTTTAATATATTAGTAGATTGAAAATTCTATTCGTCACTCGTCACACTCATCTGTTTTTTTACCACGAAACAATAATTAGGCATCTGGCAAAAAAGGGGCACGATGTTCAGGTTCTTTTTTCAAGAGAGAGTGCTGTAGGGAACCATCGGTACAGATTAGTTGACACGGATTCCAAGACTGAACTGATTATTACTCGAAAAGAAGAAGGTGAAACATCTAGACTTAATGATTATTCTAGATCAGTAAACACTAATGGCATTACTCTTGGCCGTATTATCCAAAGAAATGACCGATGGAATAAGTCCTTAGCAGCTATCAGAGAAACTCGCACTTTCGGTAGTTATGTTAGGCGGAGAGATAAGTCGGTGTTTTCACCAAATCAAAGAAAATTCTTGCCCATAATAATTCAAAAATTCTTGAAGGTTCCTTTCATTGGAAAAGTATTGAAGCTGTTTCTGAGTAGCCATGTAGCTGAACTTATTTTGAAAGTATTGGAAAAGATGATACCTGTTTGCTCGGAGATCAAAGAGTGGTTGGAACAAGACATGCCGGACGTAGTTGTAGTTTCGCCTATAAACTGGCACAGTATTGGGAAGAAATTGGCGGGTGAGATTGAATATCTTAAGGCTGCTCAGGCAATCGGCATACCTACTGTTGTGCCTGTTCTTAGTTGGGATAACTTGAGTGCGAGAGGGTTGTATTATATTAGTCCTGATCTAACTTTAGCGTGGAATGAAAAGCATTTTCGATTAGCAAGAGATATTCATGGCATCCAACCCGAAAAGATCATCATTACCGGCTCACCTTTTTTTGACAAGTGGTTTGACAGAGAAAGATTAATCGTCGAAAAGGAACATTTTTTGGATAGGGTTGGTATCGATTTTGATAATTCATATGTTCTCTATCTCGGTTCAACTAAAATTGTATTGGACGATGAAAAAACTTTAGTGAGAGATATTATTAGCTTATTCCGGTCTCATGCTGATCCGGAAATTAGGAATACCCAGTTAATTATTCGTGCACACCCAGCAAACGCCAAATATTTTGAAACATTCCATAATCCAAGTGCTATAGTGTGGCCAAGAAAAGGCGCATTTCCAGGACGACGAAAAGAGCAAAAAGATTTTTTTAGTATGGTATATCACAGTGTTGCAACGATAGGAGTGAATACCACCGGCATGGTGGATGCTTTAGTCATGGACAAACCTACTATAGCCATAATGAATGATAAGTATAAGGAAGGCCAATTATTGACTGACCATTTCCCAGACCTGCTGAGAGCTGATGTGCTGGAAATAGCTAAAAACATAGATGAATGTGCTGAATTAGTTATAAAGATCATGAAGGGTGATGATTCAAAAAGAAATGCTCGCAGAAGATTTATTAAAGAATATGTAAGACCGCGCGGTCTGAATAGAAATGCTGGAGAAGTTGCGGCAAAAGCAATTGAAATGTTAGGGGCTGGAAAAACTGTTAAAGAAATAGATATGGCACTTCACTGAAGTTAGTTCATGTTAACAATGATTATAATAAAACCCATCAGGACATTAACATGAAAACCCAAGCTCAACTTGAGGATGAAATTTCAAGGGAGTTAAAATCAACTGAATACAGAGTTTACAAAAAAGTAAGATTAAAAGTTCTCCAAATGGTTGACTTGATGTTAGAACGCGAGGAGCTGCCAAGTGATTATTGGAAAGAAGAAATATCTGGGTTCGAATATATCTTAGATGCATCGCCCCTAATAATCAAGAACCTTAGGCACCACTGCTATCACATAACAGGTTTACGTCAATACGAATATAGAAGACATCACGTAAGAAATAAAACTCGACTTGAGGAAAGATATAAACATTTAAAAAGGAATGATCCTTTGGGGTTATTTGTCCCCGAATCTCCATTGCTTGGTGGTTTTGGTTTTAAAGACGATGGTTTAATGTATAACGTTGATACGATAAAATATTACGAATCTATTTTAACTTTATATCATTGTGGTTTTTTAGATCAATATTGCAAAGGAGGTGAAAGAAAAGTTGTATTAGAAATAGGAGGTGGGTGGGGAGGATTCGCTTATCAATTCAAAACTTTATTTCCTGATATTACTTACATAATAATTGATTTACCTCAAACATTGCTTTTTTCTGCAGTTTACCTTCAGGTTCTCTTTCCCAAGGCGAAATGTCTGATATATAACAAGCCAAATGATGCAATAATTGACAAGAAATACGATTTCATTTTTCTACCTCACTTTGCTTTACCAGAGTTGAGGACTTCATTGGATTTCACAATCAATACGGTTGCTTTTCAAGAAATGACGAAAGAACAGGTCGATATTTATTGTAATAAAGTTTATCAATTAGGATGTCCAAAAATATACAGTTATAATCGATATCAAAACTTAAATAATCTAAGCTTAGGTGTTTTAACAACGATCATAGAAAAATACTATAGACTGGAATTATTTGAAGCGAGTTTTCTTCAAAAAACTAAATCAGGAGTGAAAAAAGAAGTAAATTTTATGCAAATGATAAAGAGATATCTGAGAAAAAATATTTTTTCGAAGAGAGTTTATGTTTTTCTCTTGAAAATAAAAA
>CEQE01143464.1_pt1 | contig 19360 bp, 17 predicted proteins | sample 356201 | NCBI WGS metagenome assembly CEQE01 (sample SAMEA2619970, study PRJEB7988) | marine metagenome | biome: marine biome (ENVO:00000447); feature: mesopelagic zone (ENVO:00000213) & marine oxygen minimum zone (ENVO:01000065); material: "saline water (ENVO:00002010), including plankton...
CTAAACGCTGCGGATGCGGTTCTGGTGCCGTTGCAATGTGAATTTTTTGCTCTGGAAGGCGTCAGCCATTTGGTGCGGACGATTGATCGCATCAAAAAAGCCTATAACCCAGAACTTGAGATACAGGGAATTGTCCTGACCATGTTCGATTCCCGCAACAATCTTTCGGATGCCGTTGCTTCAGACGTACGCGAATTTTTTGGCGACATCGTTTATGATACGGTGATCCCGCGCAACGTCCGGGTCTCCGAAGCACCCTCTCACGGCAAACCGGTATTATTATACGACACTGCCTGTGCCGGATCGCAGGCTTACATTCATCTGGCAAGTGAAGTTTTGAAACGAGAAAAAATGTTGGCAGCATGATGGCAAAAAAACCTTCAAAGAAATTAGGTAAAGGTCTTTCGGCGCTGCTTGGTGGTGATGAAAGTAGCGTGTCAACCGCAGCTGCTACTCCGGCTAACGCCAGCGATCAAACCGCGCCGATTGAAAATGTTTATCCCGGACGGTATCAGCCGCGCCAACTCTTTAGTGATCCGGAAATCGAAGAGCTCGCCAGCTCAATCCGCGAGCTTGGTATTCTCCAGCCAATCCTGGTGCGGGCTCACCCAGATCACGCCGGTGGCTTCGAGATCATTGCCGGCGAGCGTCGCTGGCGAGCCGCTCAATTAGCGCAACTTCATGAAGTGCCGATCCTGGTGCGGGAATTTTCAAATGTTGAGGCACTTGAAATTGGCCTGGTGGAAAATCTGCAACGGGAAAATCTTTCAGCCCTCGAAGAAGCCGAAGGCTACCGCCGTTTGATCGATGAGTTTTCCCACACCCAAGAAGTGCTGGCAAAAATTCTCGGTAAAAGCCGCAGCCATGTCGCCAACATGATGCGTCTGCTGAACCTGCCGGATAAAGTTAAAGACATGCTGCAATCGGGTGATCTGACGGCCGGCCATGCGCGGGCATTATTAAATGCTGAAGATCCAGTAGGGCTTGCCAAGAAGGTCATCAAGCGTGGCTTGAATGTGCGCCAGACCGAGAAACTCTGTCAAACAACCGATACCCCAGCTATTAAAAAACCATCCGCCAAGCCGGCGAAGGACGCTAATCTTGTGGCGCTCGAATATGATCTCTCGAGTTTGCTTGGGCTGAAAGTTGAAATCGATTTTAAAATGTCGGGCGGCAAGGTGATAATTTCCTATGAAACCCTTGAGCAGCTTGATGGTATTTTGCACCGCTTAAGTGATGGCAAACATGGTCAATCTATCACCGGCGATACGGATGAAATACCGCTTGAAGGTGAAATTGAAGCAGCGGTATTGGCTGATCTGGATTTGGCCGGCGATGACAGCGCTATTCCGGATGATGTTGATGATGCAATCGCCCAACTTGAAGCAGGCGCCATGATCGATGACAGCGAAGAAGATAGTGAAAGCGCAGACGAGATTGATCTAACCGGTGATTTCAGTTTGTCCGATGATGATCTTAACAGCCTAGCTAACGAAATCGAATAATATATAAGATATTTCTAATATACTGTTAATGACGAGCTGCTTGGGAAAGCGACATCAGGGCGCGGCCACAAACTGCCTCGGCCGGCAAGCCGGTTGATTTACAATTAATCTCGGCTTCTGTCAGTACAGCCAAGGCGCGAGCAATTTTTTTTCCTGACCAGCGATCAAGCTGACGGACAAAGTGATCAACAAAGAGAAAGATCACTGGCGGTTTAAGTGACTTAACTGCTTGGCGGGATGACTGCCCCTGGCGCATAAATCCAGCCGCCAAATGCAAACGTTGATAATGACGGATGGCAGCCCGCAAAACCGTGATCGGCGAAGTTCCTTCAACAAAGGCACGCGCCAAATTAGTTTCTAGCGATGCCCGGTTGCCATCCGCCACCGCATAAATAATTTCATCAATCGAGAGCGCGCCGTTGTCACCGATCGCCGCCATGGCATCATCTAGAAGAATTTCATTCTGATCGCCGCTATAGGTTATCAATTTTTCCAGCTCACCACGGGAAACCATCCGGTCAGAACCGAGATTGGTCAGCAGATATTCCTTGGCCTCTGAATTAATCAATTTCTGATTTTCCCGCATTACCGTATCAATCAGTGAACCAAGCGCCGAGAGATCATCTGAATAGCAGGCAATGGTCGCCGCGTTATCACTTTTTTCAATAAGTTTGCGCACCGGTGAACGTGGCGTCAGATCGCCGGCTTCCATAATGACCAGTGAGCTCTGAACATCTTCGCCGAGAAATTGCAGTAGCGGTTTGGCAATATCCTCACCCCCGAGTTTCACCAAGACCACGCGTTCGCCGCCGATTAGGGATTGGGCAGAGGCCTCATCTATCAGCCGGGCCGGATCGGATTTAATTTCACCCCCGGTTAATTCGCTGACGCGAAAGGGGTCGGTTAAGTCTTCAACAAATATTTTTGCCAGCAGCAACACCCGTTCATGGACCAGTCCCAGGTCGGTTCCGTAGATCAGGACAGCACGAATTGAAGGGTCGGGGCGTTTCAGATAGGCAGCTGATTTTCCGGCATTAAATTTCACTTCACCGCCGCTAGTTTGTCTCGATTAAGTTTAAAAAAGGCGGCAACCTTACTGGTGATGTCGACGCTGATTTCGCGAACGGCGCGTTTTCTGGCATCCTTTTCCGCCATTAAAGTGGCAAAGGTTTTAGTCAGAATATTATAACTGATCACCATGCGGCTGCTGCCGGTTGTCAATGTCTCACCGCTAAATTTTCGGATAATATTATAGCTGGCCCGAAATGATAAGTTCGCTCGCGTGGCAATTTCAGATTTCTTTACTGCCAGCCCCTGTTTGCTTTCAGACAGGGTAACTTTAAGAATATATTTGCTAATGCGGGCACGCCCTTTCGGTGAGATACGCTGCTCAAGTTCATTGCGTAGCTGTTGGCCGATACGATTTTCTATCGGACTAATTTCAATCTCCCGCATATCAGATTCAATTACTGAATTGTCTCCACCACCATAAATTGGCTCAAACCCACAGGCGGTCAAACTCATTAAGGCAAGTATGCTCAAAACTATTTTAGACAACGACATTTAAAATCCGATTTGGTACATAAATTACTTTCCGCACTTCTTTACCGTCAATTGCTTTCACAACCGTATCAAGATCAAGTCCCATAGCCTCGGCGGTCGATTGATCGCAATCTTGCGGCAGCTCGACCGTGCCTCGTATTTTTCCGTTCACTTGAACGCCGACGGTAACCGTATCATCAACCAGCAGGGTTTCATCATAACCCGGCCAGGCAGTTTCGATAACATAATTTTTGTGACCAAGCGATTGCCACATTTCCTCTGCAATATGTGGTACGATCGGGCCGATTAGTTTAACTACCGTTTCGATGCCGTCGCGGTAGACCCAGGAGGCACCTGAACTGTCCGAATTCAAGCTATCGAGCGCATTGGTCAATTCGCGGATGCGGGCAACGGCTTTGTTAAAATGAAATTTATCCAAATCTGCACTAACCGCGTGTACGGTCTGATGAATAGAGCGACGAACTTTTTCGACGTCCTCGGCAATGGAATCCGGCATCGGCGCAGCTAGTTCACCAATCGGAATGTTTGCCTCTGAAACCATCCGCCAGAGCCGGTTGATATAGCGCCACGCCCCTTCAATACCAGCCTCCGTCCAGTCAAGATCGCGGTCAGGCGGACTATCGGACAGCATAAACAATCTCGCGGTGTCGGCGCCGTATTCAGAAATAATGATTTCCGGATCAACAACGTTCTTTTTTGATTTGCTCATTTTTTCAGAGCGGCCCAGTTTGACCGGCTTATTGTTTTGGATCGTTACAAGCTCGCCACCGTCAGATTTTGTAACTTCCTCGGGCAATAGCCAGTTGTTGTCTGAATCCTGATAGGTTTCGTGACAAATCATGCCTTGGGTCATCAGACCAGCAAAAGGTTCTTTGACATCCAAATAGCCACATTTTTGCAACGCCCGGGTAAAGAACCGCGAATATAATAGATGCAATACTGCGTGTTCAATGCCGCCGATATACTGGTCTACTGGCAGCCAATAATCGACCGCCTGGCGATCCAGCCCATTGGCTGCTTGCGGTGAACAAAAGCGGGCAAAATACCACGAGCTTTCAAAAAAAGTATCAAAAGTATCGGTTTCTCGGGTTGCCGCCTGACCGCAGCTTGGACAATCAACATGTTTCCAAGTTGGGTGATGATCTAACGGATTACCCGGTTTATCAAAACTGATATCAATGGGCAGTTCGACCGGCAGCTGATCTTCAGGTACCGGCACCGTGCCGCACGCATCACAATTTATAATCGGGATTGGACAACCCCAATAGCGCTGCCGTGAAACTCCCCAGTCTCGCAGACGGTAATTAATTTCTCTGGTGCCGGCATTGAGCTCTTCCAGCTTGTCGGCGACGGCGGATTTAGCATCCTTGATGGACAAGCCATCCAAAAACTCTGAATTGATGTGGATGCCTTCGTCAAGAAACGCTTCATTGCCAATTTCAAAGCTGGTTGGGTCAGTATCTTTAGGGGCAACGACGGGGATCACCGGCAAATTGTATTTGCGGGCAAAATCTAAATCCCGCTGATCATGAGCAGGGCAGCCAAAAATAGCGCCGGCGCCATATTCCATCAGCACGAAATTAGCGACATAAACAGGTAATGTTTGCCCCTCAATAAATGGATGCTCGACTGTAAGGCCGGTGTCATAACCCTGTTTCTCAGCGGCTTCAATTGCTGCCTCACTGGTCCCTAAGCGATTGCATTCGGCGATAAAGTCGGCCAGTGCAGCATCTTCTTTACCGAGACTTTCAGCCAGGGGGTGGTTAGCGGAAACAGCCATGAAGGACGCACCATATAGCGTATCAGCGCGCGTGGTGAAAACTTCTAGCTGATCATCTTTATCAGTTAGCTGAAATTTTACCCGCATACCTTCGGAGCGGCCGATCCAGTTTTCCTGCATGATGCGCACCCGTTCGGGCCAGCGCTCAAGCTCCTTAATCGCCGACAATAAATCATCGGCATATTCGGTAATTTTTAAAAACCACTGGGTCAGCTGTTTTTTCTCGACCAGCGCTCCGGAACGCCAGCCCCGCCCTTCGATGACCTGTTCATTGGCCAGCACAGTATTTTCTTCCGGGTCCCAATTGACCCAGGATTCTTTGCGGTAGGCGAGACCGGCCTCGATAAAATCTAAAAACATTTTCTGTTCATGGGCGTAATATTCAGGTGTGCAGGTGGTAATTTCTCTGGTCCAATCATAAGATAGGCCCATAGACTTTAGCTGCTCCCGCATGGTGGCGATATTTTGCTCAGTCCATTCGGCCGGCGGCACATTATTTGCGATCGCCGCATTTTCTGCCGGCAGCCCAAAGGCATCCCATCCCATCGGATGAAGCACATTAAAGCCGCGCGCTTTTTTATAGCGAGCAACGAGATCGCCAAGCGTATAATTTCGCACATGGCCCATATGAATGCGGCCCGAGGGATAGGGAAACATTTCGAGGACATAATATTTAGGCAGATCAGCGGTTTCAGAAACTTCAAAACATTTCTTATCGTGCCATAATTTTTGCCAGCGGGATTCCGCTTCTTTGAAATTGTAGCGGGTCATTCGAGCTTACTGTCTCCCCAGATATTAAAAATTTGATACCGAAATTAATTACGCCGCTTCATACACATTTGCGACGCAATTTTGCAAGCTCAGAAATCAGTCGTGTTTTAATAATGTTACTCGGAAATTATTGGGCGGTGCGGTTGCGGAATTGGCGGGCACGCATCAGGATGGCATTTTCCAGCTTGGTTGCGGTGGTAGCTTGCACGCTTGAATCCTGCCAGCCGCCGGAAGTATTTTTAACCTGCCTGAACACGGAAACCCGAACACCATCGGCGCGCAAGGCCCGATCTAAAATGTAAATATTCATTTTGAACCGTTCATTTGGTGTTGCCGGCGGTGCATACCAATCCGTTATAATGACACCGCCGAACGGATCGGCCGAGGCGATTGGCCAAACGGACATGGTATCCAAAGTAGCCCGCCAGAGATAGGCGTTAACACCAATACCGGGTCCGCCGGATCCACCTCTAGAATTCGGCGTATTTCCAAGGGATATGCCCCCACTGTCACCAAAAATAGTTTCCCGTTTACTCATATCAATAACTTCATCATCAACGGTCTGTAAATCGGGCGTGGTTCCCCCTTCACAGGCTGCAAGCAGAAAAATTAAAGAAATGACCAGATAGCTCGGAACCCGATGTCCCGAAATTTTGAATAAAGACTGTAACATATTGATCATAAAAGCTTTTCTTTCGCAGGTTAGCGTTAAATTGGGCACCTATTGCCGATAAAGACCGCCAAGTTGGCGTGTTATACTCTAATTCAGTCAAAAAACCCAGTAATTTCAATCGACTGAGAATATTATATCATAATTTCTGTTTTGCTTATATGTGGCAAATTTTATTGGGTAATATCAATGACTTAACTTTCTTCTCATTATTGGATTATAGCTGATAAAAATTGTGGTATAAATCACACACCGGGTTAGTTGTATAAAAAACCTATATATATCTGCTATTTAACAATGTTGTATAAATATCACTATGTTGATAAATCCTGGTAATTTAGCTTGTCATCACTTGACCCCAAACCAAAGCCGTGGCTCTATGTCTGCGATTGAAATTCTTCAACCTTTTTATTTGGGCAATTGTCTGTCCAGGGGTGAGGGATATTTAGGAGGAGTAACATGAAGAAATCTCTTTATATGACAACAGCTCTTGCAGCTGCTGGCGTTTTGGCCCTTGGTGCCACTGACGCTGCTGCGGCTGAAAAAGCTAAGAAAATGTCGATTGCTAATGGCGGCTTTTTCAAAACTACGTTCGGGTTTTCTAAGAATGACAGTTCGTATGAATCAACAAACAATGCCACTGCCCGCACGCATTACGATTCATTCGATATCAAAAATGATTCGGAAATTTACTTCAAAGGTAAAACAACACTTGATAGTGGTGTTAAGGTTGATGTTGTTGTGCAGTTTGAAACTGACGCCACAAACGGCGGCGCAACGATTGATGAATCTTATATTAAATTTACCACAAAAGGTTTTGGTCACATTGCCCTTGGCACAACCAAAGCAGGTAGTTTTTTTACTAAGCACGTCTCACCATTACCGGGTGCGGTTGGCTTCAATCCGGATACCCTGAACTGGGTTTCTAGACCGGCTGCGCTTGGTTACACAGCGGGCACAAACATCGGTGCCGGCGATGCGATGAAAATCAGATATGTTTCAGAATCATTTAGTGGGTTCACACTTGGTGGTTCTTATACACCATCTAATACTGCCAACAACCTTATGCCGGCGGTTGGTGGTACTGCAGGTACTGAAACCCAAACATATGATATTGGTCTGAAGTACAAAACCAAAATGGGCGCCTCCAGCGTTGGAGTTGACGTCGGATATTGGGAAACTCATGGTGCTGCTGCTAATTCGCTTAAATCATTACGCTTCGGCGGAGAGTTGGTAATCGGTGATATTAAAATCGGCGGTGCTTACAAGGATACGTCCGATCTTGATTCGGCGAGTTCGCTTTCTGGTGATCCAACCAACGAATCCGAGGCTTATGAAGTTGGCATCCAATATACTGCAGGTGACGTGAAAATTGGGTTGGCTTACATTAACGAAGTTAGACCAATGACCGCCACTGCTGGTGATGATGAAGAAACTTTCTATGCTCTCGGTGCCAGCTACAAAATTGGCAATGGTGTTGATTTGCTTGGTACGCTTATTCGCGTCGATTGGGATGATGAAGGTACCGCACTTGCTAACAACAATGACGGCTGGGCTCTTGTTGGTGGTATCAAAGTATCCTTCTAATCTAGAAAGATATTTTAATAAGAAATTTGGGGAGCGGCTTACCGCTCCCCTTTTTCGTGATCTATATCTGTTTTTAAAGATGTTTTTCCTTTTGAATGAAACTCCCTGATAAAATTTGATGGGGCTACCCCAAATAACCGAGAATTGGTGTTATCATGGGAACTATGCACAAGAGCCGTCCGAGTAAGTTTAAACAGGACCACCTGTAGTCCTCCTGGTTAAGCCATCGGCTCAAAGAACGCGGCGACATCACCAGCAAGCATCAACCAGAGATTGGCAAGAAACTTATTTCTTTTTCAAATCAGATTTTGGAAGAGGTAATTCCGCGATAAACTTATCCAGACATTCAAGACCATGAGAGGCAGCAAGGATAAACTTTGCTGCCTCTTTTGCGTTGAGGTGGAGCTTTCTTTTTGGATAAAAAATCGTTCGTTCATCGTTCATAGAACTATTTAGTCAAAACTAAAAAATTATATATATGGAAGCCAGTCTGGGGCGTTAATTCATCTATATAGGTGGATGTAAGAGGGGTATGGGTAAAGCCATCTGCTGACGCTTATACAGAGGCTTGGAAAGGCGTATCAATTTATCACGATACAAAAGTGTCTATAATTCTAACCGCTCTGTATCACTCTTAAATCGGTTTGTTCGTTAGTAATGATTCAAAAGGTTAGGGAAAACGACCTGCAACCCCTTGCAATCTGGTGCCATTAAAAACACCCTAACTTTCTGTTAAGTTATTGATTTTATTGAATTATGGTATTACCCTTGGGTATCCCAGCGGGCGCACCTCTTGCAAACTTTGCTTTTTTTAGCTTGTTTTTGAGCGTCCTTTTCTTGGCGCCGTCCTTCTTTGCGGTTCATAGCCATCCTATTATATTGCATTAAGTATAACCATTATCGGAAATACCGCTGATTGCTGCAATCCCAATGGCGTTGCTTTTTAACAATCTTGCGGCGTTTGATGCATTAATTCCACCTAAAGCATATATTGGCAATGTTGATTGACGGCACAGATTGGTGAAACGAAGGATACCCATGGCGTTTTGCTCAATATGACTGGCGGTCGGAAATACCGGTGATAACAGGGCAGCATCAATGCCAATTTTTCGGCAGATCTGCAGCATTCTTGGGGAATGGGCAGCGGCGGTAATAAATTTTCTCGGGCACTTTTGCCATAGGTGGACATTAATTGGCGGATTGAGGGCTAAATATTCAGGCAGGTGATAACCGTCGGCATCAAGATCTTGAGCCAAACAATAATCGCTTGCCACGACTAGGGATAAGCTATTTCGGTCACACAGATCTTTTGCTGCTAGGGCGAGCATTCGTCTGTTTTTTGCGCCGTAGTGGCGGAAAAGTACACCACTACCGGCCGGCAATTCAGCAATATCGGGTAATGGGTCTGGAACGCGGACGTCATCGGTTACATATATTAAGGATGGCAATTTAAGCAGCCCGCTGCTGGGTGCGCTGAAATTGAGCCGCCTTGCAATATTTGATAATGCTTGCTTATTCAAATTATTACTCATATTGGAACTCTGCAACGAATTAAGAAAACCAGGATTAATGTATTAAATGATTTCATCAGAGGATATCGCAAAAAATCTGTTATCCGTCAAAGCTTCTATTAGCGCAGCAGCGGCAGAAACGGAACGCGGAGCCGAGAGTATCAACCTTGTGGCGGTTTCCAAAACTCATGGACCGGAAACAATAAATGCTGCTTTTGTAGCCGGTCAAAAAATTTTTGGTGAAAACCGGGTTCAGGAAGCGGAGGCAAAGTGGCCCGAATTAAAGGCAGTTAATCCCGACGCCCAGCTCCATTTAATTGGCCCGCTGCAGCGCAATAAAGCAGCGCTGGCGGTTCGCCTGTTTGATGTTATTGAGACACTTGACCGAAACAAATTGGCCACCACTCTGGCCCGCCATATGGACGAAATTGGCCGCCGTCCCAATTGCTTCATTCAGATAAACACAGGTGAAGAACAGCAAAAAGCCGGTATTACGCCCCGTGATGCGGATGCTTTTATTAATCTGTGCCACACCGAGTTGGACTTGCCGGTTGTTGGACTTATGTGTATTCCGCCGGTCGATGAGGAGCCGGCCCTTCATTTCGCACTGTTGCGCGAAATTGCCGAACGCAACGGTCTCCGGGAATTAAGCATGGGCATGAGTGCTGATTTTGAGACCGCTATTCGATTTGGAGCCACTTATGTTCGTGTCGGTACGGCAATCTTTGGCCCACGCTCAGATTATTGGCAAAATCAAGGTGCTTAACGCGCGTTACCTGATTTTTAATTTAAATGACGATCCTTATGGGCTATGATAGCCGCTGAGCTAAACTTTCTTGGGAATTACCAGTGAATTTAAAAATAGAATTGGAAAATGGTATCCGTCTTGCTTGGCCGACACCATTATTTAGCAGAAAATTTGATGATACGGAGGACATGAACCGCCGCTTAGTTGAAATCATCCACGAAAAAGAAAAAAAAGACAGTGGCAATGCTAAAAGTGTGGTCAGCGGATGGCATTCAGCGGATGATGTCCACAGTTGGGATTATCCTGAAATTCACCGGCTCATCGGTTTTATTACAGAAGCCGTCACCGAGATGACCAAAATTTCAACCGGCCAGGAGTCCGATCAATTTGGTGCTGAGACAACTTTTATTGCCTGGGCAAATATCCTGCGAAATAACGGCTACCATAAAATGCACACCCATCCCGGGTGCGCTTGGTCGGGGGTATATTACATTCAAACCGGATCAGAAGACGCCTCGCCGGAGGGGCCGGATGACGCTGGTAAAATCGAGTTTTTTGACCCGCGAATGGCAGTGGAAATGGTGCCAGTGCCCGGAAATCCGTTTGGTCAGCGGCTGACGTTTCCACCCGAAGCTGGACGTATTTATTGTTTTCCGGCATGGCTCCGGCATATGGTTAATCCGTATCAGGGCAGTAGCGAACGTATCACCATTGCTTACAATGTACGGATTGAAAATTTTGAAACCTTTGATTAAACACTGGAAATCAATGCTCTGAAATTTCGATTTGGCTGTCAGGCGGTAATTCACTAATAATTTCCAACAAACCCTTGCGTTTTAACGCAACACAACCTTCGGTTGGTTCATAGTCTTCACGCGCAATATGCAAAAATATTGCGCTTCCCTTATTTGGAATTGGCGGATCGTCGTTATAACCAATAACGACAATCACGTCATAAATCGCCTCATCCCGCCAAAGCTCTTCACATCGGCCGGTATGGGGAAGCACAACTTTCTTATTGTAATTGGGATGATCCGGATCATCACACCAGCCATCTTCTTGCCTTAATTCTGATACCAGGAGTTTGGTTGGCGGCGGCGTTAGGCGGTCAGACCGGTAAAACACTTCGCGCAGTGGAAAAATTCCCACCGGCGTTGCGCCATCCCCTTCCCGTTTGTGTGCCGATACACCCATTTTACCCAGTGCACAGCGATAACTATTGCCCTGCCACAACAAATTTCCGGAAGAAGAAACACGAATGATATTTTTCTTGCTCATCTCAAAAGTATATCGCGTTATTATTTAATAAACAGCGGCTACCGATTTTTGAGTATTGGGGGCTAATCCGTCCAAGCTATGCCCAGGCCCCAATTTATCCAGGCGGTTTATCCCACCCACCATTGAATTAATCAACCAGTTATTATAGCTGCAGTTATTTTCTGATAAGCGGTCTCAACCTAGGGACGCGAGTTTCTGTTCCATTAAGTTTATATAACACATTCATTCTCAAATTTAATAAAATTACATTATTTGTATCGTGAATAATCTTAGAAAAAAGAAGAATCTGACAGGTTACCTAATCTCAAATAAACGACAAGTATCCGCTTCTGGCTGAGGCTGTTGAAAAACTATTTTTTGGTTAAATTTATGCAACAATAATTCAAGTTCCGGTCTTACTTTGTAACAATGAATCTGATTAGCGTATCAGATATTCTCCGATTTAAATCAAAGATTAATATCGTCGATATTGGAGCAAATCCGATTGACGGTGATCTACCATATAAATCCCTATTGAACGCAAAGTTGGCGCATGTCACCGATTTTGAGCCAAATCCAGATGCTTTGGAACAATTGATTTTAAAAAAGGGGCCTAATGAATGTGTTGCGTTGACCGGTTGAGGTCGCAGTCATTAGCGGACTCTTTTGCACTTGGATTCGCGCCTGATTGTTTGGAATTTCTGGCGCAGTAGTGTCCTTGATATAGGTGACTTGCTTTTCGGCGTTTAGAGCCTTCGCACGTTCCACGGTTTCATCTAGACCGGCTTGGTGTAATCAAAACTCACAACAATGTCAGACCATCTTGGCCAAATACTTGAAATTCCGCACTTTTTTGGATATAGAATCCTTATTTAAGGCAACAGAGTTGGCTGATTAGTCTTTTTCTGGCGCAAATAACGCCATTTACACCATTGCGCTGCCAGCTTGTACTATTATTTTTATCCCGTTCAATTTTATTTTATCGATTTTTATAGATTAGGGATTGCAAAATAGATGCCAAAGAATACATAGATATTATGTAATGTTTTCAATGTCTTTTTTAGGTGACTTTTAATTTGCTCCTTCCTACCGGTAATTTTTATCCGGTAAAAGTAGTGAATTCTTGATTATGGCTAAAAATTGATAGTTTAGCTCTCAAAATAGGATACATAACATGAACGTAGGAAGAAGAGTCCTCGTTGTTGATGATGATGAAGATCTTCGTCAAATGTTGGCAGAGCAGCTTGAAATTCATAAAGAATATATCACCGATGGTGTTGAAAATGGCGCAGAGGCCATTGAGAAGACTAAAAACCAATATTACGATATGATTCTACTGGATGTGGGCTTGCCCGATATGGATGGTCGCGAAGCATGCCGGGTGATGCGGCGCAATGGGGTCAAATCACCAATCATTATGCTTACCGGCACCGGCACCGATGCCGATACGATCCTTGGGCTTGATGCCGGCGCTAATGATTATGTTACCAAACCGTTTCGGATTGGTGTTTTGATGGCGCGTTTGCGAGCCCATGTGAGAGAACATGAGCAAAGTGAATATGCGGTCTTCCAAATCGGTCCCTATAGTTTTCGCCCCGCAGCCAAACTGATGCTTAATAATGAAACCGAGAAAAAGGTGCGCCTTACTGATAAAGAAACCGCTATTGTTAAGTTTCTTTATCTTGCAGGTGAGCAGGTGGTTGGCCGAGACGTTTTGCTTGGCGAAGTCTGGGACTATAATGCTGGAGTGACGACCCATACACTGGAAACCCATGTCTATCGCCTGCGCCAAAAGATAGAACGCGATCCTTCCAATGCCGAGCTTTTGGTGACAGAACCAAACGGTTATCGTCTCGTTCTTTGAATATTTACCATAACGGTCTGAACACGAGGTGATGCCGGATTTTGTGGGGCAATGCGGAACACGCAGACACCTCCGTTTTGCCGGACCGCATTCGCGTTAACATCAGGCAACAGCAGCAAGATAGCGAAAAGATTATTGGCTCGATTCAACTCGGTATCGTTTCGATATTTTCAACCCTCTATGCCGTCTCGCCCGAGGCGTTTACGATCAGTAATAACATCCGTCTGGTGCCGTACATTCTGGTAACCTATTTTGTATTTAGCCGAGCGCGGTAATGTCCTCACCCGGGAATAAATCCGTAATCACTTTAATTTCCTGGAGGCAGATTATGTCTGGTGCTGTTTCTTCGGCGAGGCGCTTAATCAGCGGCAGGCGCAGGCGGACGCTGTTGATATTCCACGTAGTTATTTTCATGCTGTCCCCGAAGTTTATTTTTGATTTACGTAAATGCGACATAAAACGGGTTATCGCAAAACCCGAATAAAAAAACGCCCGACACAGGGGGGTGGGCCGGGCGCTTAACTATTTGGAGAGCGGGACAACCAGGGGGGCCTATCTCGCCTATCGACTCTATTGCAGAATCAATCCATTCATATTCAATGCGTATCACGCATAGGTGACGCGTGTTTTTTGCATAACTCATGAAAAATAGAGGATTGACAGGGTTACTGCTCTTCTGGCGGGCGGTCAAAAGTAAAAAGTTTTGGGTCAATTTTTATACCACTTTCCAAATTACTGAGGGTTACGGTGGTTCTAATTCCTTGCTGGTCTGTAATGATCCATTGTCTCAAAGCCAGTGGCTGATCAGAGAAAATCATAGTGATTGAACCCTGCTCTGGGTCTTTGGTTCGCGCCAGCGTTACATACAGTATATTTGACCCTTTTTCAAATTTCGTTACTGTAACGTCACCATTGAGTTTGATGTCTTCTTCGACCAAAAAACCGATTAGTGAGGTACTGAGCCATGAATGGATGACATGTTTGAGCTCTTTATCAATATAAATTAGGAATGTACCATCAGCGATCATCATGATCGGCGCCGGTGGATCATATTCGAAGCGCATTTTTCCAGGCCGGGATAACAGTAGCTTACCGGTCGCTACAACACCGTTTGAAGACACTTGGAGAAATCCCGCGCGCGCGGTTTCCATACCATTGAGAAAGGTCTCTATGCGCTTTAAATTCTGTTGATTTTCAGCGCTGAGCTTGGCCGCAATTGCTTCAGCTGCTTTGACAGCGGATATTGTCGCCGCCTGGGCAAACAGCGATAGAATTCCAGCTAAAAGTAGGTTTCTAATAGATATCATCGAGAATATAACGAAACACCTAAATTGGGAGCTGCATCACTCAAGTGATGTAACAAGTAATCTATGGCAGGACCAGAGGAAAATTTTGGGCTGAGAGGTAAAATTATTTGATTAGTGAGTGTCGACAAGCACTTCGCGGCGGCCCACCCGATCAGCTTTGCTGACGACGCCTTTAGCTTCCATGCGTTCAATGATACGCGCCGCCCTGTTATAGCCAATTTGCAGATGACGCTGAATGAAGCTGGTTGATGCCTTACCTTCACGGGCAATGATGGCAACTGCCTCATCGTAAAGCTCATCACCGCCATCATTGCTAGTGGCAGCACCTGGAATATCAAAGCCGCCACCATCGTCTTCGGTGACTGCATCAACATAAACGGGTTCACCCTGGGCTTTTAAGAAATTAACGATGTGCTCAACTTCGCTATCGCTGATGAAAGGACCGTGGATACGGCTAATCTGACCACCGCCCACCATATAAAGCATATCGCCCTGGCCAAGCAGTTGCTCGGCACCCTGTTCACCCAAGATTGTCCGGCTGTCGATTTTTGAGGTTACCTGGAAACTGATCCGGGTGGGGAAGTTTGCCTTAATCGTGCCGGTGATAACGTCGACTGATGGTCGTTGGGTTGCCATGATCAGATAAATTCCGGCAGCGCGCGCCATTTGCGACAAACGCTGGATGGCGGCTTCAATGTCTTTACCGGCGACCATCATTAGATCGGCCATTTCGTCGACCACTACCACGATAAGCGGTAGGGGGTCGGTGTTGAGCGGTTGATCCTCATAAACCGGTTTGCCTTCCTCATCAAAGCCGGTTTGGACGCGCCGGGTGATCTCCTCGCCTTTCTTGCGTGCTTCGGCAAGCCGTGAGTTATAGCCGGTAATGTTGCGAACCCCCATCTGCGATATCAAACGGTAGCGATCTTCCATTTCGCGCACTGCCCATTTTAAAGCAACGATCGCCTTGGAAGGATCGGTCACAACCGGCGCTAATAAATTGGGGATACCGTCATAGATCGACAGCTCGAGCATTTTTGGATCAACCATGATGAACTTACATTCATCCGGATTAAGCCGGTATAACAGCGAGCAAATCATGGTATTAATGGCAACAGATTTACCGGAGCCAGTGGTACCAGCAATCAATAGATGCGGCATCTGGGCGAGATCAACAACTTTCGGTGAGCCGCCAATATCTTTCCCCAACACTAAAGGCAGGCTGCCGGTGGTTTTTTCATAAGCTGCCGAGGCCAGGAGTTCCCGGAAGAATACCATGTCCCGCTTGGCGTTGGGTAGCTCAATACCAATAACGCTGCGGCCAGGCACCACGGCAATACGGACTGATAATGCGCTCATCGAACGGGCAATGTCATCGGAAAGGCCAACGACCCGTGAGGTTTTAGTGCCGGGAACCGGGTCCAATTCATAGAGCGTAACCACCGGACCTGGGTGCACTTTAACGATTTCACCATTGACACCGAAATCCTGTAGCACTGATTCCAGCATCTCGGCATTTTGCGCTAAGGCATCCTTATCAGCCTTTTCGATCTTGGTTGCCGCCGGCGGCGCTACTAAAATATCAAGCGGCGGCAACTGATAAGTGTTTGAAACCGATAACCGCAGATTACCTTGTCCAGCATCTTTGGCGCGTTTACCGGCTGGCGCTTTTTTAGTTTTTTCAGTGACGACTGCCGAGGACTTTTTTCTCGCCTTAGAAATAAGCTCGCTTGAGCGCATCAATGGCGCCTCGACTTCTTCATCAGCCGTTTGGTTAACTTCATCGATTGGCTCTGCTTCACTATTTTCTGGTTTAGCGCCGAAGGTTGGTTCGATTCGTTCTTTTAAAGTTTGGGCTTGGTGGCCGAGAAAACTGACGCCGTGCCAAACTGAGACAACGGACTGCACCGCGCCCCGGCCAATGGCGATCCATTCGGACCGATCCAGGCCACCTGAATAGATTAAAATTACAACTCCGATCAAACCGCTTAAGAGCGCCACACCAACATCGCTATAAGCGAATTTGAGTGGAGCAAGCAGAGCAGTTGCTTGGCTGAGTAGGGCGTAGCCGGCTACGCCGCCAATACCGGTCCGGAACGGCCAGGCCTCAGGCACTGAAATCAGTGATAAAGCGAGCGACGTCACAACTACACCGGCGATCATGGTCAACAAGCGTAGCCAAACAAACCGCACCCCTTTTTTACTAAACAAGCGCCAGCCCCAGGCGGCGAATACCAGGCTCGGCAAAAACGCTGAGGCGCCAAAAATTTGTAACATAATATCGGACGTATAGGCACCAGCAAGACCCATCACGTTTTTGACCGGACCATCGGCAGCGCTGTTAAAAGAAGGGTCAGCATGATGATAGCTTAATAGCGCAATAATCAGCGCCAGCGCTAAGACAATCAGGCCGATCCCTAAAAACTCGACAATGCGGCGCCGGGCGATCTCAATAAAGCTTTGCGGGAAAAGCGCTGTAAGCCAAACTGGAATTACGGGTGCGTGAGGTGAACTAAGAGCTGAGCGTGCCATTCGTCAACTCTAGGTCGAGTTCCTTTACACTTCGTTAACAATGGTTGGATAACGCGCGCCAAACCCTTGAAAATAATCTCTTTTTGTTCTTTGGGTAAGGGTTTTTAGTAGAAGCTAGTCTTAATATTTTGGCGCGAGTGTTAGGCGATACTCGAAAGTCGCCAGCGCTGATTATTTAAGCGTCTCGACAACCCGGCCCAAAGCTTCCGAAATAAATTCAATTTTCTGAACCAAGGCAATTCGAATATACGGCGTGCCGGGATTGAAGCCGATTGCGTCCGGCCTCGCAAGATAGCCACCGGGTATCACTCTGACGCCAGCTTCCGCCCAGAGTCGGCGGGCGGTGGTTTCGCCATCACTGACATCGAGCCATAAATAAAATCCGCCTTCAGGCCGGTAATGGCCAAATTGATCGCCGAGAATTTGATCGGCCCGGTCAAATTTTTGGCGGTACAGTTTTTGATTTTCCTGAACGTGATCATCGTCGCGCCAAAGTGCCGCCGAAGCCGCCAAAATTGGAATCGGTAAAGTAGCACCGCCGTAATTGCGCAAGGTTTTAAATTTTTTGATTAAATCCGGATCACCGGCCACAAAGCCCGAACGGAGACCCGGCGCATTAGAGCGCTTGGACAAAGAATGAAAAACCAAAACATTTTCCATATTATTTTTTTGGTCGCCACCCAGTTCCTGGCAGGCTTCGAGTCCACCCGGCGGTGGCATCTGATCATAAATCTCGGCGTAACATTCATCGATCGCCAAGACAAAATCATATTTGCGGGCGAGGGTGATGGCCTTTTTTAAATAATCGAGATCAGCGACAGCGCCTTGCGGATTTGACGGCGAGCAGAGAAAAGCCAATGCTGTGCGCTCTAAAGTCGCCTCATCAAGCGCCGCGAAATCCGGTAAAAAATTATTTTCCGGTGTTGCCGACATATATACCGGCTCCGCCCGGCTCATCATCGCGGCGCCAATATAGACCTGGTAAAACGGGTTGGGGATCAGCACCACCGGCTCGCCACCGTTCTTTTGCGGCGGGATGGCAATATCGCCCGCCATATACAATGCCTCTCTGGTGCCGGAAACAACACAAATATTTTTGCTCGCCTCAACCATACCGGCGGACAAATTGTAGCGCGCGTTTAACCAGTCACGGATGGCGTCCAATAGATCAGGCGTGCCGGCAATCGGCGGATATTTTGCCCATTGATCAGCGTAATTATTAATCGTTTCCATAAGCAATGTTGGTGAGGGGTGTTGCGGCTCGCCTAAGGACATAATCATCGGTTCTTTGTCGGCCGGTGCATCGACGCCATCTAACAGGGCGCGTAGGCGATCAAAGGGATAATCCGTTAATTTATCAAGATTAGTATTGTACATCGTTAAACTAAACTCTTAAAAAAGAAGCCCCGCTTAAAGCGGGGCTTTAAAGCTCAGATAGTTTTAGCTCTCTCTGCCTGCTCTCACAAGTCAGAGAAAAGATATATTATTTTAAAGCGCTTCGTCGCCGCGCTCGCCGGTTCTAATCCGGATTGCATCGGTCAGTTCGTAGACGAAGATTTTACCATCACCGATATTTTCAGATCCGGCTTCATTGCGAACGGTTTCGATCACCCGGTCGGCCATATCATCCGAGACAGCGATCTCGATTTTGGTTTTGGGTACAAAGCTGATGGCATATTCGGCCCCGCGATAAATCTCGGTATGACCTTTTTGACGGCCAAAGCCCGATACTTCGCTGGTGGTCAGGCCTTGGACACCGACTTCCATAAGCGCTTCTCGTACCGCATCCAATTTAGACGGTTTGATGATTGCTACTATATATTTCATGAGCGCCGCTCCTTTTTATTAATCTTACAAGTCATAACTACGTTCGCCATGCGACGTAATATCCAGCCCTTCGGTTTCATCATCGGCGCTAACCCGCAAGCCAATCACAGCCTGGGTTATTTTAAGAAGAATGAAACTGGCAACACCAGCCCAAACGACTGTCACAATAACCGCAATCAATTGGCCAAGGAAAGCTGTTCCCATGGTGACGCCTTCCGGCAAGCCATTACCGCCCAGACTGACATCGGCGAAGAAGGCGGTCAGCAAGATACCCAAAATGCCACCAACACCGTGAACGGCAAAGACATCGAGAGAATCATCAATGTTCCATTTCGACTTCACGACATTGATCATATAGAAACAGATGGCACCGGAAGCGACACCATAAACCAAAGCACCGACCGGACCGACAAAGCCGGAGCCGGGCGTGATCGTGGC
>CEQE01042444.1_pt1 | contig 19339 bp, 20 predicted proteins | sample 356201 | NCBI WGS metagenome assembly CEQE01 (sample SAMEA2619970, study PRJEB7988) | marine metagenome | biome: marine biome (ENVO:00000447); feature: mesopelagic zone (ENVO:00000213) & marine oxygen minimum zone (ENVO:01000065); material: "saline water (ENVO:00002010), including plankton...
TCCCAGGTGGTCAAAACCTTGGTGAAATTGAAGACATTCAATTCTTCCTGAACAAATTATATAAGGCCTTAAATGTCCCTGTGTCCAGGTTAGACACCGAAAACAGTATGTTTAATATCGGCAGAGCTTCAGAAATCACTAGAGATGAGCTTAAGTTCTCTAAGTTTATCAATAGACTACGTGCAAGGTTCTCTATCCTATTTGATGAATTGCTTGAGATGCAACTTGTCCTTAAAGGCGTCACCAACAAAAAAGATTGGAAGGTAATCAAAGAGCAAATCCATTATGATTTCAAACGGGATAACTACTTTGAAGAACTGAAAAACCAAGAGATGCTCAGAAGTAGGTTTGAAATTCTAATGGAAGTTGACAACTATATTGGTCGTTATTTCTCCTTAGAATGGGTCAAGAAGAATATTCTCTTCCAGAGCGACGACGATATTAAAGAACTAGAGAAACAGATGAAAGACGAAAGAGGAGAATCTGACTCTGATGATGATAATCTGGGCTCGTTCAGTGGTGCTGAGTTCCCAGGTGGTGCAGGAGTTCCTAAGTAAGTCATGTCATCTCATAACATTATGCTAATGGATGTCTTATCCTTAGACTGCACAAGAGTTCCACATACTGATAAAACAGAATTATTATAAATATACGAGTATAGACAAGGAGAATTAATGATGGACACAAAAGATTTAATACAATCTGCTTTGGATGGTGATGCATCAGGCTTTAAAGATGGTATCAATACGAAACTTTTAGATAAAGTTAAGGATGCGTTAGATGTAAAGCGTATGGAAATCTCTGGTACTTACTTCAACGAACCAAAAGTTGAAGCAGAAGTTGACAGTAATCTTGAAAAAACTGAATTGAGTGAGAAACAATTTGTCTCAGAAGTGGCTCCTGATGCACCAGACCCGGCCAAACTTCTTCGGTTAGGATTTGGTAGTGATGAAAAAGCTCAGGAAGCCGTATTATGGATGAACAAAAATCTTCCTCCAGAGAATATGGGATTTGCTGAACTAGACCATGTTGAAGAAACCATTATGTTCGGAGAAGTAGATGATGTTAAGGGTCTTATGGGTAGCCTTAAAAAGGCAGGGTTCAAAATTAGCTTAGAGAGTAGAGAAGCCCATTCTACTGCTGATATTATCAAAAGCATCGAAGATAGACAAGATGCTGCTGTATAAGGAACAAGGACAAAAATGAAAAACTTTAGATCGTTACGTGACGAACTTTTAGAAGCACCAGATAGTCGAGAATTGAAATTAGTACATGATGATCCACAGAATGAAACAAGTGACAACCGACAAGCTCAAAGAGAATTTCTCAAGAAGCATGTTGTCCATTTTATGAGACATCCTCAGGGCAATGAACACGTTTTTAGTGGTTCAAGGGACCCAGTTGGACCAGATTTACCAGATGTTGTATCCGAGGACCTTAAAGAAGCAAAGGAGAAAGACGAGTACCAAAAGTTTTTTGAGAAAGCACTCAAGAAGTTTAAGATAGATTCTCCTGCTGACCTCAAGTCTGATGAAGCAAAGAAGAAGTTTTTTGACTATGTAGATAAGAATTGGAAGGGTACAGATGAACCTATAGAGCCTGATAAAGTTCCGGGCCAAAAAAGTGCGAAGCCCAAAACGCCTAATACCATGGAAGAACGTGAAATCACTGAAGATGTGTATAATACCTTACTGGATATTGTCAAAAGACGCCAACGGAAAAGTGTAAAATTTGATAATAGAAAGACCCTTGATGTAGATACCACAACAGCTGGTGCTCTTGTTAAAGTTCATGATGCTCTAAAGCCACAAAATCAAAAGAAATACAGAGAGAACCTCTCAAAAGGACCGCAAGCCTTTTTGAAGATGGTTGACTTTGCTTTTGATAACGTGGGTTAGGGAGAGTTTCAAATGGCTTCTCATAACGTCATTAACAAAGGTAACAAAGGTGGATACGTTACCTACAGATTCAATAATACTGGGCAAAGCTGGTTCCATGAAGCCAATGTTGCAGGCGAAACCGTCAATTCAATGCACATCTCAAATGTGATTTGGTCTGCTAATAATTCTGGTACATGGACTATCCAAAGAGGGGCAAATGTCGTACTAACTCTTACAGGTACAGGCAGATGGGACTTATATCAAGAACCTATCGTTCTTGAAAATGCTGGCGAACAGGTATCCAACCTTGTTTGCACAATGAGTCCAAATGCTAATGGGTGTCTTATTCTCAGGATGCACAAATCCTCCACATTTGATCCAGAAACACCAACGGGGAACTAAACCAATGAAACTAATAACCGAAATGTGCGAAGAAGTAGAAGTGGTTACAGAAGCAAAAGAAGGTGGTGAAGGTAAGAACTACTACCTTCAGGGCATCTTTATGCAGTCTGGTGAAAAGAACCGCAATGGTAGGTTGTATAAGAAAGAGATTCTACAACGAGAAGTCACTAGATATATCAAAGAGAACATCAAAAAGAACCGTGCTTATGGTGAGTTAGGTCATCCCGAAGGTCCCACCATTAATCTTGACCGTGTATCACATATGATCAAAGAATTGGTTGAAGATGGTAACAATTTTGTTGGTAAGGCATTGGTTTTAGACACACCAAGTGGAAAGATTGTGCAGGAATTCCTCAAACAGGAAGCCTCTTTAGGCGTTTCGTCAAGAGGTATGGGTTCACTAAAACAGTCTAAAGGTGTTCAAGAAGTGCAGGATGATTTCATTCTTGCGACCCCTGCCGACATAGTTGCGGACCCGTCTGCAAAGGATGCATTTGTGAACGGTATCATGGAAGGTAGGGAATGGGTTTGGGACAATGGTATTGTCCGAGAGGTCGATATTGCCAAGTACCACCAAGCAATTTCTGGGGCGAGTAGAAGCGACCTAGAGTCAACACAACTTAAGGCTTTTTCCAATTTCATACAAAAATTGTAAGTTGAAAGAAGAAAAAGTATAAATATAAGACAATATTAGAAAGTCTTTCAAGAGGAGATTAACAATGGCTGGAGAAAATATGCGAGGAGCGCTTGAGGATACAAGCCTAAACGAGGTAAAGAGTGACCATAGCGGTGGCGAACCCGGCACTGGTGTTAAACCCGCCGAAGTTCCAGGCCCGGCTGAAGATCCTAAAGATGCCGAAGACCCCAAGGCTGATGGCAAAGAGGGTAAAGAAACTGATGCCGAGATGGGCAAGAAAAAGAAGTCCGCAACTAAGGTGGACATGAAGGTAGAAGATAAAACTCCTACCGCTAAAGTTCCCACAACAAAGGCTGGTATGATTAATAACATGCTAGATAACCTTAAAGGTCTGAAGAAAGCCGAATTAGAGTCTATCTTCCCCGACCTTATGAAATCCTTTGTTCAGGAAGATGATGATTTAGGTGACAATGATTCAGGTGACGACGCTAAGAAAGTGGTTCCTGGAGAAGAGGAAGAGGAAGTCAAACCGTCCAACCTCAAGAATAAAAAGGATGAGGATGAGGATATGCAAGCAACGGAATCAAAGAGGGTATCAAAGAAAATCACTAAGGAAGATATTGACCTTAAAGACGACGTTGAAGCCCTATTTGAAGGTGACGAGGAACTCTCCGACGAATTTAAAGACAAGGCAACTCTGATTTTTGAAACTGCCGTGGTTACCAAGATCAACAAGAAACTTGAGGAAATCACTCAGGAAAACGACAAAGAATTAGAAGAAGTCACAGACAAAATGAAAAGCAACCTTACATCTTCAATGGAGACTAAGGTTGATGAATATCTTGAGTATGTGGTTGAAGAATGGATGGCTGAGAACCAGTTAGCTATTGAATCAGGCATCCGTAACGAACTTACTGAGGAGTTTATTTCAGGTCTCAAGACCCTATTTGAAGACCATTTCATTGACATTCCAGAGTCTAAGGTAGATGTTGTTGAGGAACTTGGAAACAAGGTCGATGAGCTTGAAAGCAACCTCAACCGTGAAATTGAAACAAACATAAAATTGAGAAAATCCAATGATGATTTCGCAAAATCTGATGTCATTGCTGATGTTTGTAGTGGTCTAGTAGATACCGAGATTGAAAAGGTTACGGAACTAGCTGAAGGTATTGACTTCGAGAACGAAGAAGACTATAAGCAGAAGTTAGAAACCGTTAAAGAGAACTACTTTCCGTCAGAGACAGGAGAAGATGGAAAAGTCGTAATTGATAATGATATTGATGGAAATCCTGTAGATGACGAAGTATTAATAGCAGACCCAACGATGGCCAGATACTCAGATGCCATTTCTAGAACTGTAAAACATTAATTTTATAAATAACTATTAGTAAACATAAAGGAGAACTAAAATGTATCTTAATGAAGAATTACAAAAGAAGTGGCAGCCAGTTCTTGAACATGAGGACCTTCCAAAAATTGATGATCCTCATAAGCGAGCCGTTGTTGCAACACTTCTTGAAAACCAGCAAAGAGATGCACAAGATCAGGCCGGAGGCTCCGGCACATACGCTGGACCACAGTCACTGTTAGAAGCAGCCCCCACAAATGCGATGGGTGCATCTTCTTCAACGGCCGGTGATGGTTCAGTTGATATTTTTGACCCCGTCCTTATCTCACTGATAAGGCGAGCTGCTCCCAATCTTATCGCTTTCGATATTATGGGTGTGCAGCCTATGACTGGTCCGACTGGACTTATCTTTGCAATGCGCTCACGTTACACAAGCCAGACTGGCGCAGAAGCTCTGTTCAACGAAGCAAATACTACATTCTCTGCTTCCGCTGCAGGTAATACGGTCTCAGTAGACCAATTCGCAAACGCTCAGGTGGGTTCAACCCCAGCTGGTGCAACTGCTTCTAGCTATACCGCTGCTCAGGCAATGACGACAGCAGCTGCCGAAGCTCTCGGTGACGCAACAACTAATGCGTTCCAAGAGATGGCCTTCTCAATTGAGAAGATTGCTGTTACTGCTCGCTCAAGAGCCCTCAAAGCAGAGTACACGATGGAACTTGCTCAGGATCTTAAAGCCGTTCACGGACTGGATGCTGAAACAGAACTTGCTAACATTCTTTCAACTGAAATCCTTGCAGAAATTAACCGAGAAATGGTTCGTAAGATCAACATTTCTGCGACAATCGGTGCTCAGGAGAATGTGACTACAGCAGGCACTTTTGACCTTGATACTGATGCCAACGGTCGTTGGTCAGTTGAAAAGTTCAAGGGACTTATGTTCCAGCTTGAGAGAGAAGCTAACCAAATTGCTAAGGCGACTCGTAGGGGTAAGGGTAATATCTTGATTTGTTCTTCTGATGTTGCATCTGCTCTACAGATGGCAGGTGTCCTAGATACCTCTCCTGCTCTGTCGAATAGCCTAAATGTTGATGACACTGGTAATACCTTTGCTGGTGTTCTTAATGGACGATATAAGGTCTACATTGATCCTTATTTCGCACCGACATCTGGTATCCATTATGCAACAGTTGGTTATAAGGGCACAAGCCCCTTTGACGCTGGCTTATTCTATGCACCGTATGTCCCATTACAGATGGTAAGGGCAATCGGTGAGAATACCTTCCAGCCGAAGATTGGCTTTAAAACTCGATATGGTCTAGTAGCTAACCCATTCGCAACAACTGCTGCTGATGGTGTGGTTGCTTTCGCTAAGAAAAATGTCTATTACAGAAGGTTCTCAATTAATAACCTAATGTAATCAAGCGAATAGACCAAGATTTAAGAGGGAGAAGAAATTCTCCCTCTTTTTTTTGTACTCAAAAGGTATAAATAGGGTCCATAGAGAAGGATAGACAATGGCAGTTTTAGACGCACAACCAGACACCACAAACTTTTTATCACCTGTTGGGTTTCGTTTCTCATTAAAACGTGCTCCAACTTTGACATATTTTACTAAAGGAGTGTCTCTACCCGGGATCAACTTAGGAGAAATACCCCTTCAAAATCCTTTTGTTAAAATACCACAACCGGGTGATAAATTGGCTTTTGACCCCATTACCTTAAGGTTTGGTGTTGATGAGAATTTGAAAAACTATCAAGAGATTTATGATTGGATGGTAGGACTTGGGTTTCCTGAAAGTTATGCTCAATCAAAACACCCACAGATTGACAGGCAGGATTTCACAGATAAAGCCGACATCGTTTCTGATGGAACCCTAACGGTTTTGACAAGTGGTATGAACCCAAGTGTAGAATTTACATTTAAGGATATGTTCCCAACCATGTTATCCCCATTACCTTTTGGTTCAGATTTCTCAGAAATTGAATATATGGAATGTGATGTAACTTTCCTTTATACATCCTTTGAGATGAACATTTTGTAATTGACAAATGCTCTATATTGTGTTATACTTAAAAACTATAATACAATTAGACGAGTTTTACGATGAAATTGGAAGAAATACAAGAGCTCTGGTCAAAGGATTGTCGCATAGACCAGTATAGTCTAGAGGCCGAATCTCTTAAAACCCCCCAATTACACAACAAATACCTGAAACTCTACTCTCAGGAGAGGGTGAGATACCATAAGTTGTGCTCGGACAGAAAGCAACTGGTCAGGTTCAAGACAGAATACTATCTAGGTGACCTGAATAATCCAGAGGATTTGAAACAATATAACATCGAACCGTGGCTCAAAAAGGTGCTCAAAACTGATGTTGGCACCTACGTTTACGGGGATAAGGATGTTATCCAAATCAACCTTAAAATTGCACTATTGGAAGAAAAAATATCGTATGTTGAGAGCATCCTGAAGTCTATCAATGGAAGGAATTGGGAGATTCGCAATGCGATAGAGTTTCTTAAGTTCACCAATCCGTAATGGATACACTAACCGTCACGAAGGTTGACGACGTACATATACAGATAGACTGTGAGAAAGGTATTGCAAAGGAACTACATGACTATTTTAAGTTTAAGGTACCCAATGCACGATTTACCCCCTCATATAGAAGTAGGATGTGGGATGGGTTTATCCGCCTTTTCAACTACAACAACCATACCATGTATTATGGCTTGTTACCGAAACTGGACAAATTTGCGAGAGACAGACATTATGACGTAATCTATGACAAGACAATAGAACCAGCGGAAGAACTGTCCCGTAAGGAAGCAAAGGAGTTTATCAACACCCTAAACATGGACATGGTTCCGAGAGACTATCAGATTAGTGCATTTGTCTATGCCGTCAGAAACCGTAGGAGTTTGATACTGTCACCTACCGCCTCTGGAAAATCTCTAATCATCTACATGATACTCAAATATCTCAATCTGAAATCACTGGTGATTGTGCCGACGACCAACCTGGTCTACCAGATGGCATCGGATTTTGAGAACTACTCTAAAGGAACCGTCAATGAAAACCACATACACAGGGTCATAGCGGGTCAGGATAAGAGCTCTGATAAGCAGATTGTGATTTCCACATGGCAGTCCATCTACAAACAACCCAAGAAGTATTTTGCACAATACGATGTGGTTATCGGGGATGAGTGTCACCTATTCAAGGCTAAGTCGTTGACCTCTATCATGACCAAACTAGTCAACTGTAAGCACAAGCATGGGTTCACGGGGACGTTAGATGATACTGAGATAAATAAGCTGGTGTTGGAGGGGCTGTTTGGGCCGACCAAGAAGGTGGCAACCACGAAGGAACTCATAGATGGTGACCACCTCTCCAAGTTTAGGATAAAAAGCATACTGTTGCACTATCCTGAGGACGTTAAGAAGGCAGTAAGGACGAAACATAATAAATACCCAGACGAGATGAAGTTCATATGTGGGTATGGAAAGCGCAATAAGTTTATATATAACCTAGTGGAGTCATTAGAAGGCAACACATTACTACTATATCAATTTGTGGAGAAGCATGGTGAAATTTTATACAACCAACTCAAGGATAATATCAAAGACAGGAAGGTCTTTTTTATACACGGTAACGTAGATGTACAACAGAGAGAGAATATACGGGCGATCATGGAAACAGAGCGGGACGCCGTTGTTGTCGCTTCTTTTGGTACCTTTTCTTTGGGCACTAATATGCTCAATCTACACAATATTATTTTTGGCAGTCCTTATAAGTCACGCATACGAAATCTGCAAAGCATTGGTAGGGTTCTGCGGAAGGGTGACAACAAAAATCGGGCAACACTTTACGATATAGCAGACAATTTCTCTACCAATACGTATACGAATCATACGTTGAACCACTATAAGAAACGCATACTATTATACAACGAGGAGCAGTTTCCTTACAAAATATACAAGGTACAACTCAAATGACAGAAGACATAGCACCCACAGATTTATATCCCGATGAGGGTATCAGATATTTGAAATTGGTTAATGGTGAACAGATTATCGCTCATCTGGTTGATATGGATGAAGATTCATGTTCCTTTTTCATCAAATACCCTATAGAAATCATCTTCCTAAAAAGTGCTGCAGGGTGTGCTTCCCACTTCAGTAAATGGATCATATTCTCAGACAAGGTCCTGTTTGAAATTCCAGCCTGTTCGATAGTAACAATGACAAAGGTTGATGACAAAACCAAAGGATATTATAAGGATTCTCTAAGTTCATTTTATGACGAGGAGTCGGAAGGTTTTCTATCTCAAGAGGTTGAAGAAACAGAAGGTGAAAACGAACTGACGGAAGCCTATCAACGCAGGTTTCTAAATTTCGTTACTCCGTCAGCAAACACAAAATGGAATTAATACTTGATTTAACATAGGTTTTGTGTTATAATACAACATTGAAATAAGAATAGGGTGAAGTAATGGCAAATAAAAAGAAGCCGGAACATTATATTGATAATGATGAATTTTTGGCAGCAATGGTAGACTTTAAGAAGGCTGTTGCGGAAGCAGAAAAGACAGGTACAGAAAGGCCTATGGTCTCAAATTATATCGGTGAGTGCTTTCTAAAACTGGCAACCCACAGGGCTCAACAGAGAAATTTCAGGGATTATACGTTCATTGGTGGTATGATAATGGATGGTGTAGAAAACTGCCTGAGGTATATAGATAACTTTGACCCCGACATCAGTGGCAACCCCTTCTCATACTTTACCCAGATCATATACTATTCCTTCCTCAGACGAATCGCAAAAGAGAAGAAAAGCTTATACATAAAACTGAAGGCTACAGAACGAGCTAACATTTTCTCAGAAACGTCAGATTTTAACCCACATGATGTGACTACATATAATGCTAGTGACGTAGCTTTGAATGAGTGGGCACAGAGGTTTGTTGAAGACTTTGAAACGAATGTCCGTAAGAAGAAGTTGGAACAAAAGAGAAAAGCGAAGAAGAAGGTGAAGTGATGATTACAGAAATTCAGGCCAAGTATGGCCCATCTCTGCCCAGGAAGGGTAAGAACGGTGACTACTTTGTTACCAGTCAGGACGACCTCGTATATGCTTGGGACAAACAATGGATTCAAGTTAGGGATCTCCAAGTCTGTGACATATACGAACACTATCCCAAAAAGGGTCAGTGTGTGCTGTCAGTGGAACAATAAGCACCGATGAAAATTGCACTAATAGCTGACTCCCACTTCGGAGCCAGAAACGATTCGCAGATATTTTTGAACTACTTTCAAAAATTCTATGACGAAATCTTTTTCCCGTACCTAAAAGACAACGGCATCACAACGATGGTCCATTTCGGTGACGTTGTTGACCGACGGAAGTTTATCAATTTCGTTAGTCTCAACGAGATGAAGTCCATGTTCTTTGATAGGGCACTCAAGGAAGAAATTGACACCCACATACTCATCGGCAACCATGACTGCTACTATAAGACAACCAACGTAATCAACTCCATCAACGAGTTGGTGGGAGACTATGACAACATAACCATCTACTCAGAACCAAAGGAGATGATATTTCAAGGTCCCGCAGGGAACGATACCCATGTGTTGATGATACCTTGGATCAACCCCACCAATTATGCCAAAACGATGAGGATGGTGAAGAAATCCAAATCTCCAATTGTGTTCGGGCACTTGGAAATCAGAGGCATTGAGATGTATAACGGTGTCATAAACGAGGTCGGGGTTGAGGGTAAGGTCTTTAGTGACTTTGAATTTGTAGCCTCTGGGCATTTCCACCACAAATCCTCACTCAACAATATACACTATCTGGGCAACCCATACCCCATGACTTGGAACGATTACAACGACCCCAGAGGGTTTCACATTTTTGATACCTCTGACAAGTCTATGGAGTTTGTCAGAAACCCATACACCATTTTCAACAAGCTGTGGTATAACGATGAGGACGTAAAGAGTGTCAAGGAGCTACTGAATTTCGATTCAGATAAGTTCAAGGACCTGTATATCAAGGTGATTGTGACCAAGAAGACCAACCCCTACTGGTTCGACCTGTATCTTGACAAGCTATACAACTCGGAAATCGAGAATATCCAAATCGTTGACGACCATTTCAACGTAGATGAGGAAAATGAAGATGACATTACTGATGAACTGGACGACACTATTACTATACTGACCAAGTACATAGATGACATGGACTTGAATATCAACAAGAAAAAACTTGACAATCTTATGAGAAGCCTCTATAATGAAGCTATTAACATAAGTGATACATGATACATTTCCAAGTAATCCGTTTCAAAAATTTCCTGTCCACAGGGAACGCTTTCACAGAGATACATCTTGACAAGCATAACACCACATTGATTGTCGGTGAGAATGGGGCTGGAAAGTCCACCATGTTGGATGCCCTAACGTTTGGGTTGTTCGGCAAGCCCTTCAGGAAAGTCAACAAACCACAACTGGTCAACTCGGTCAATCAGAAGGGCACCATGGTCGAGATAGAATTTAGAGTCGGCAAGAAGCAATACATGGTTAAACGGGGCATCAAACCTGCTGTCTTTGAAATTTACGAAAACAGTAAATTATTGAACCAACCCTCTACGACAAAGGACTACCAGAGCATCCTGGAGAGGATGATACTGAAGTTGAACTACAAATCCTTTACGCAAATCGTAATCTTGGGGGTGTCGTCCTTCATACCCTTCATGCAACTCCCTGCTGCCCACAGGAGAGATGTGATTGAAGATTTGTTGGACATTCAAATCTTTACCAGTATGAACGTCCTACTCAAGGAGAAAGTTCAGGAAAATAAGGGGCAGATAAATTACAACACGGTGGAAAGGAAACTGTGTGATGAGAAGGTAGCCCTACAGGAAGATTACATAACTCTCCACAAGGAGAATACCAAAAAACGTGTTGACAAGTATAAGAAGGAAATCAAGAGCCTTGACCGTAAGATAATCACCCACGGAAAGGCCGTTGACAAACTGGGGTCGAATAAGTCAAACATGATGGACACCATCAAAGATGGTACATCTGTCAGCAAGAGGTTAAGGAAATTCCAGAAGTTTGAGCACCAAATCAAAACGAAAATTACCAACCTCCAAAAGACAATCGAGTTCTACACCGATAATGAAAACTGTCCCACATGCAAACAACAGATTGATGAGAAGCAGAAGGACAAGATTGTCACAAGAAAGACCAAGACACTGGCCGAAAACATGGATGGGTTCGACCAGTTGCAGAAAGAAATCGACATAGTTGCGGATAGGTTAGACCAGATTGCAGAAGTAGAAAAACGGATTGCAGAGGTAGATGAAAAAATTACCAACGAACAGAATGCCATCATCACCCTGACCTCATACAAAAACAGGTTAGTGGATGAAACGGAATCGTTGTGTGTCAACAAGAAGGACTTAACCAAAGCGACCAGTAAGTTGAAGACTCTGGAAAAGGACAAGACAGAACTGAAAAAACAGAAGACGGAGTTGCTTGAGGAAATGTCCCTGTTCAATATCGCTTCGATGTTACTGAAAGACACGGGTATCAAAACGAAAATCATCAAGCAGTACATACCTCTCATGAACAAGTTGATAAACAAGTATCTTGCGTCTATGGATTTTTTCGTGAACTTTAAACTGGATGAAAACTTCAACGAGACTATAAGGAGTCGGCACAGGGATGATTTTTCATATGGCAACTTCAGTGAGGGTGAGAAACAACGTATTGACGTTGCGTTGTTGTTGTGTTGGAGGGCAGTCGCCAAGAAAAAGAATAGCGCATCAACCAACCTACTTATCTTAGATGAGATTTTTGATGCGTCACTGGACGAGAATGGCACAGACGAGTTGATGAAGATTCTCCAAACAATCGGTGAGGGTACCAATATCTTCATCATCAGTCACAAGAAGGACACATTAGTTGATAAGTTCAACAACGTGATACACTTTGAGACCTATAAGAATTTTTCGAGGATACAATGATATACGACCTAGTAAAACCTACTGATGAGATTCTGCATACGCAAACAGAGACTTTTGATTTCAAAGAGCCACCCATTGACCCCATGGAACTCTTTGAAGATATGAAGGAAACGATGATAAAGCATGAGGGGTTGGGTCTTGCGTGTCCTCAAGTAGGATTGCCTTACAGGATGTTTGTATTTGGTCACCACTTGGATATAGAGAATGTTGTTGGTGTGTTCAATCCACAAATCGTTGATATACCTGATGGGAAAAAGTTGAGATACACAGAAGCCTGTTTGACATACCCCGACCTCTACATTGATATCAAACGACCTGATAAGATTCGAGTACGATATACCACCCATGAAGGTGTAACCGACACCATCAAATTTGATGGGTTGACCTCTAGGATTTTCCAACATGAGTATGACCATCTAGAGGGAGTTATGTTTACTAAGGTTGCTACTAAATTTCACCTCCATCGGGCCCAGAAATACCGTAAGCTCATCTTGAGAAAGAGAAAGCGAGTAAAGACTTGACATTTACTAGGAATAGGTGTATAATATTAAAATGACACAAGACCTTTTCTTTTCAGAGACAGAGATGGATGAAATGTACCAGAAATGGCATGACACCCAAACGTTTGAGGCTGTGGATAAAGATGAGATACGGAAGACCGTCGTTGATGACCTCAACAAGATTAACCAAATGTCTGTTGAAGAATATACGTTGTACCAGAAGTGGGAAGAAATACAATTCAAGTACCCCACAGTGAATGATTTGTTTGGTGGTCACAGTCTAAAAAACAAAAGACAAATCAACGCCATCAACAGGGCAAAATCCCTCATTTGGATTCCAAAGTCCCTTGACGACTATATGGGACTTGAACCAGAACTGGTGTATGTGAAAGAAGGAGACACAAGTGTCCCGACATCTGATAATCCTGACCAGATACCACTCTCTACAGACTGGACGACACTGAGGATATTCTGTTCAAATCAAATGCACGCCGGAGTGGGACCCCAGAGAGCGATGAGTTTCCTCATCCGTGACAAGGTGTCAAGAAAATATCTTGGTGTCATTACTGTATCTGGAGATTTTTTAGACCTGACAGCCCGTGACGAGAAAATCGGTTGGACGAGGGAACAAAGGACAGATGAAAAGAGGGTTCGGTTTACTGCGATAGGGTCGACCATTATTCCCATGCAACCACTAGGGTTCAATTATGTTGGTGGTAAGTTGTTAGCGTTGTTGTGCTTGTCGGAACCGGTGCCTAAGTTGTGGGAAAAATCATACGGTGATAAATTGGTTGGTGTGACCACGACCTCTTTATATGGAAAATACAAGGGGGGTCATGGGATGTCCCAGTATGACAACCTCAAATATTGGAAACGTATGGGGTATTCCAAAGGTAGTATCGCATATCAACCATCTAAGAAGGTCAAGAAGGTTATGCGGAATTGGTTACGAGTGGAAAATCCCAGAAAGTATTGGGAGTACACACTTGCGACCAGAAGGTCTGGTCTACCGTTTAAACGTGATGCAACCAATAGGTGCAACCAAACATGTTACAGGGGTCTGGATATCAAGAGTGACCGTTTCCAAAGTTCCCATGAACGTGGTATCTACTTTGCAAAACTATACACCAACACCAACGAATTTTTACGTGCCGACATCTCAGAGGATAAACTGGAACCTGCGTTTGACAACTCGGTGGAGACCTTGGTTGACCTATGGAAAAACAAGTATGCCCGTCGTAGGATAGAATCCTTGCAACGGAACGACCGTGTGAGTGACAAAACCTTCTTTTTAGACGACCTGGTCACGAAAACATGGCCGGAAACCAAGGAAAAGTATCTCGGTGAGGTCGGCCGTTAGAAAAAAAATGCTAAGTCATTGATTTCTAAGGGTTAAAAGCGCAAAATAGTACTTGACATGGTCCACCAGTGTGATAGGATAGTATTGTAATTAGAGATTAATGCAAAACACCCACAAATACGCAAAATACATCGAAAGTAAGAATAAACTTGCTCGCCTGTTGGCGACGGAAAATCTTACTGTTCAGCATGAGGTGGGTATCACCAGTGCGTATTTTGAACCGAAATCCCGAAAAGTTGGACTCCCTGTCTGGAAGGATATGGGTAATGACGTTTATGACCTTTTGATTGGTCATGAAGTTGGTCACGCCTTATACACCCCTCCTAAGGGTTGGCACACCAATGTGAGTAAGAAAGGTAAGGTTTATCAGGGTTACCTCAATATCTGTGAAGATGCACGAATTGAGAAGAAACAGAAAATCAAATATCCCGGTCTGAAAAGAGCCTTCACTGAAGGTTACAGGTGGATGATTAACAACGGCTTCTTTGGTGAGGACATCAAGGGTCGTATTAATGGTATGCCCCTCATTGACCGGCTTAACATAAAACTCAAGGTTGGAACCGCTCTTGATATTGAATTTTCCAAAGAGGAAATGCAGTATGTTAAGAGAATGGAAAACCTCATAACGTTTAAGGATGCTGTAAAACTTGCAGACGAACTTTTTGAAACTCAGAAAAGTGAATCCGACCCCGAACAGTCTGGAACCTCTGAAGGTGGAAAGCCTGGTGAAAACGAAGAAGGTGAAGAAACCGAAGAATCCGGTAGTTCTCCTGATGAAAATGCACAGACCGAAGAAACGGACGGTGCTCCTAGTGGTGAAGAAACTGCTGAAGGTTCTGAAGAAGAAGGTCGGGGTGAAGGAGAAGAAGGTGAAGAAACCGAGGAGACCCAGAGCGATGAAGGAACAGCTAGTGGGGAGACTGGTTCCAAGGAAACCGAAGCTCAGGCTCCTGTATCCCAGACAGACACAGCCTATAGAGAAAATGCCGACCGGTTAGTTGAAAATACAAACGAGTATGAGATTTCATACTTGACGTTGCCGACGCCTAAGTTGGAAAACATCATTGTGAGTACAAAACAGGTTGGTGAAGACTTAAAGAGGTGGACAGAAGATATTCTCACTGCAAACCGTGTCAGGACCTCTGCACGGCTGTTGAAAACGTGGAGAAACGAAAACAAAGGCCTCATCAATTATCTCGTTAAAGAATTTGAAATGAAAAAGTCCGCTGATGATTTTCGTCGGACATTTACTGCGAAAACGGGCGTTATTGACCCCCTAAAACTTCACACTTACAAGTTCGCTGAAGACATTTTCAAAAAAAGTTCTGTGATGACAGATGGTAAGAACCACGGCCTGATCATGTTTATTGATTGGAGTTCTTCCATGAAACACGACATTTTCAACACCATGCAGCAGTTGCTGACGTTGATTGAGTTTTGCAGAAAGGTCAACATCCCTTACGACGTTTATGCGTTTGCCGATGGTTACACTCCGCCGTATGGTAGGGGCTTTTTAGAAACTATGAAAAATATCCAAGTAAACGATATAGTTATTACTAACCTCGGCCTCTTGCATCTGTTTTCGTCAAAAATGAAAATTAGAGACCATAAACTCCGTAGTCGGGATATGCTTGGAATGTCCAAGTTCCTAGAGGGCGGAAGGTGGGATTCATGTCCTAAAGGGTACAGGTTATGCTCAACGCCTCTGAATGAAGCCATTATGTGCTCATATGAGATTGTGAAACAGTTTCAAAAAACCAATAATGTGCAAATTGTGAATACGGTCTTTTTAACCGATGGAGATTCTAACGCTTGTAAAAAGATTGGCTCTCTTCCTAAAATGAAACAGACAAACGAAGTCGTTCCCAGAATACCAATAGATAATCCTTTTAGAGCAGAAGTAGTGGGTAATAATGATATTATCCATGACCCTGTTACGAAAAAAGATTACACTCAAGAGAAAATAAATACTGGTTCTACCTATAGCTCCTATTGGAATTCAGATAGAAGAAATATGACCAAGATCCTCTTGACTATCCTTCGGGACCGTTGTGGTGTGAATGCTGTTGGGTTCTTCCTCACAAGTCAACCCATTATTAAAGCATTAGAAGCATTCACCAGTGACGATATTGACCAAGAGGCAACATTAGAGTTTTTTGAGAAACACCAAGCAGTAGTTGTGAAAGATGCTGGTTACAATGAATTATACATCATCAAAGGTGGTAAAGATTTGGGTAAAACTAAGAAACAGCTTGAAGATGAATACCTTGGTAGATTCACCGCCGGTGGATACGAAAGGGATGCCGAAACACTGAAAGAACAATTAGTGAAAATGACAAAGAAAAAGTTGGTTTCACGGGTGATTTTATCGAAATTTATTGACCAGATTGCGTAAAAAAACGCTTGCCACGGTCACCATATGTAGTATAATGGTATTATGAGAGTAGGAAATAGATTGAAAGGAGAACTAAATTTATGTTGACACCTACAAGAAAACGATTTGTGGAGGCTGCCGAAAAGACCTTTGGTCCGGGTGCAGTAATCACCAAATCACAGATAAAAGAGGTTGCGAAGAAAGCAAAGATACCGTTTCCTTCGTGGTTCGCAAGAACTGAGTTCCGTGTATCCCACGGGAAATATCAGGTACCTAACACAGGCACCACAACTCCTGTTATGACAGTTGTGGAAGAGTCACAGCCCGTAGCAAATAACGTTACCCTCGCAACGGTCACATCGACCGCCAGGGAGGAGTGCTTAATTCCTCAGAAGGACAAGTTATTCGTTAAATTCGGGTTCTTTACAAAGTTGCGGAAAATCATAGAATCACAGTTATTCTACCCCATTTTCGTCACTGGTCTTTCCGGTAACGGAAAAACTTTCATGGTTCAGCAAGCATGTGCTGCCGCAAAACGGGAATTGATACGGGTCAATCTCACGGGTGAAACTGATGAAGATGACCTAATCGGTGGTTTCCGGCTCGTCAATGGTGAGACAGCGTTCTTTAAGGGACCTGTTATCGAAGCCATGGAACGGGGCGCTATATTGCTTCTGGACGAAATTGACCTTGCAAATCCCGCAAGAGTTATGTGCTTGCAGTCAATCCTAGAGGGTTCTGGATATTTCATCAAAAAGACTGGTGAATATGTAAAACCTGCTCCAGGGTTCACCGTTATCGCAACTGGTAACACCAAGGGTAAAGGGTCAGAAGATGGTCAGTTCATCGGAACCAACATCTTGAATGAAGCTTTCCTTGAGAGGTTCCCCATTACAGTTGAGCAGGATTATCCCGCAAAATCTGTTGAACAAAAAATCTTGAGTAAGGTATTCGAGTCCTTGAACCTCAAGAAAGAAACCGAGTTTATTGGTCTCCTCGTTGAGTGGGCCGATTTAACCCGAAAGACTTTCCTAGAGGGTGGTTCAGATGACATCATCTCCACCAGACGGTTAGTCCATATCGCCAATGCGTTCTCAATCTTTAAGGACAGGATGGAATCAATCAAGTTGTGCGTCAACCGGTTTGACGAGGAAACGAAAACTTCCTTCCTTGACTTCTACACCAAGATTGATGAGCAGTCCAGAATGTCTGACTTGGAAGAATCCGAGACAGGCGGAGAAAATAAAGAAGAAGAAGGTGTCACCACCAAGGATGGTGATGCAGACGAAAGTCTGGCTCCTTTCTAAAAACGTCAACATAAACTTCTACAGGGAGAAATTCTCCCTGTTTTTTTATATAAATAAGACGGTGAAATTTGTAACATAATATGAGGTATAGGTATGGAAATTACAATTGATGCGAAAGAACTCCAGAAAAGAAAAATATTTGTAGCTACCCCTATGTATGGGGGTATGTGTTCTGGTATGTACACCAAGTCAACCGCAGATTTAGCGTTGCTATCTGCAAAGTATGGTGTAGAGGTCAGGTTCTTTTACCTGTTCAATGAGTCTCTTGTGACAAGGGCCCGAAATTATCTAGTGGATGAATTTCTCAGGTCTGATTGCACCCATTTAATGTTCATTGATAGTGACATTGGGTTTGATGCTAACGACGTATTAGCACTCGCTGCCCTATCAGGTGGTGACAAAGACATTATCTGTGGCCCATACCCAAAGAAAACGATTGCGTGGGAGAAAATTAAAAAGGCAGTTGATAAGGGATATGCAGACCAAGACCCAAACGATTTAGATAAATACGTTGGAGACTATGTGTTTAATCCAGTCGAGGGAGATATATCACTTAAAATAAACGAACCAGTAGAGGTCCTAGAGGGCGGAACTGGTTTCATGATGATACAACGTAAGACCCTAGAGAAGTATCAAGAAGCATACCCTGAGTTTATGTACAAACCAGACCATGTGAGAACAGAAGCATTTGATGGTTCACGGGAGATTATGGCATTTTTTGATTGTGTGATTGACTCCAAAAGCAGACGATACCTCTCAGAGGATTATATGTTCTGTCAGTGGGCAAGAGCCGCTGGATTGAAAGTTTGGTTATGTCCATGGATGCATTTGATCCATACAGGGTCATACAACTTTGGTGGTTCCTTAATAGATTTAGCTGCAATTGGTGTAGCTGCGACTGCCGATATGGATGAGATGAACCGACAAAAAGAAGTAAAGAAACAACGGAAAAAGAAAGGGAAAAAATGATGGATAACGACTTACCAGATTTTATGGAAGGATTTGACCTGACAGATGATTGGGGATTTACCCCGGTAAGTGAGAAACCAAAAGAAGAAACACCACCTTCAGCCACCGATACGGCTTTAGCCTCAGATGTCTCTGCTATCAAGGCATTGACGAATGAGCTGATGCAGAGGGTTGGTGCTAATGAATCGTTGACAGCAGAGGTTGTTGATGAAAACGTTAAAGCACGATTCAAGGAGATTGAAAGAATCGTTCTACCATTCTTATACAATTTGAGTAAGAGTGACGAACCTTACATACATTGGCCCAACCGTGGTCCAATTATCAAGGCTCAGATGGAAAAGATTATGAAACTAACCAGGGGGTAACCCGTGAAGAAAATTATGAAATATGATGAAGATGACTATCTAAATGAAGTGAAAAAGTATATACTCTCGACATATAATCAGCACTATGTCGGGAAGGAAGACCAGATACAGGTGCTCGATTTGTTGGAGTCTGTAGGCATCGTAGAAGAACATAT
>CEQE01019873.1_pt1 | contig 19234 bp, 19 predicted proteins | sample 356201 | NCBI WGS metagenome assembly CEQE01 (sample SAMEA2619970, study PRJEB7988) | marine metagenome | biome: marine biome (ENVO:00000447); feature: mesopelagic zone (ENVO:00000213) & marine oxygen minimum zone (ENVO:01000065); material: "saline water (ENVO:00002010), including plankton...
AGTGTGATAACCAGTCAATCTATATGTCAATTGTAGATTGACTTTTTGAGATATTTTTTTAAGCTCATCCATAAGTTTTTCTTAATTTAGATATAAATTTTTTTTCTAAATTCTTTAAAGTACTCATAATAAATTTAATTTAATTATTTTTTTATTTTTTAATTCTAAGTAATCTTTTACAGCATCACTAAAAAAAGTTCTTAAATATTCTGTACCAATAAACAAATTGGGAGCTACATCTAAATATAAAATTTTTTTAATATTTTTAAAATTATTTAATAATAAATGTATATTTGCCCCAAAACCACCTCCAATCTCAAAAAAAGAATGTATTTTTTTTAAATTAATTTTATTATTTATCAAATCAATTAAATTCAAAATCTCTAAATACAAAAATGCATATTCAGCATCTTCAATTTTAAAAGTTGATATTGATCCAAAATTAACAGTATCTTTTACTATGTAGTTTTTTAATAAATATTTTACCTTGTCGCTTTTGCGGTATATATGGCTTTGTAAATTATTTATATGATTTGTATAAATTTCGGTTATTTTAATTTGAGAATCAAAAATTTTATTAATTAATGGAAGCCTAGAAATTTTATTTGCTATTTTTGATTTTAAACCAAGCCCAAATTCATTTCTGTTATCAATTCTTATATTGTCAGCATAACTTGTTGCTATGGGGTTGTTTATTCCTCTAAAATCATCAAAGCCATATTTAAATATCCAATTTGCTGCTTTTTTACATTTATATGACCACCAAGGACCTGGTTTATATAAATTTATTGAATTTTCCTGATCTTTAATTAATTCCAATAATAATTCTTTTTGCTGGGCCTCTAATTGCATTGTATTAATTTTTAATTAAATTATTAAAAGAATACTTTATATTCAATAAGAAAAAAAGATAAAATGAAATCTAACATGAAAAATCAATTTTAATGAATTTTGTTAAAAAAAATTACCCTTTATTCATTTTTTTATTAATTTGTTTTCTATACCTCTTTGATAGTTTTTTTAATATCCACCTAGACAGTAAAAGAAATATAGCATTTATCATAATATTATTTTTGATAATATTTGTTTATTTATATTTTAAAAAATTCAGAGTGTTTATTCTAATTCCTGCAATAACAATTTTAGCATTTGATACAAGTTTCAATTTATTTTTTCAGGATAATTTTCCAAATATTAAAATTAAACCACTAATTAAAAACTCCGTTCAAAAAAGTGCTCACTATATAAACGATTGGCCATATTTTAAATTTAAGCCAAATATAATTGCAAAATCTTATGGCGATAGAGGGGAAGATTGCGTTTACGAATGGAAAACAGATAATTTAGGTTTTAAAAATATAGAAATAAAAAAGAACTATGAATTTATATTTTTAGGGAATTCATATGTTGAAGGTTTATGTGCTGCTATAGATGAGACCGCTTCATATTATTTAACAAAAAAAAAATATACCAACATATAATTTGGGCGTTCAGGGCTGGTCAGATAAGCAATCTATCAAAGCTTTAAGAATTATAAATGAAAATAAAATAAATTTTAATGGGGTTATTTTTGGTTATCTAAGCAATAGATTTAGCAGAGAAAAATATTTTCTTGATCTTGATAAACCTGTTCAAGCAGGAGGTTTGGGTAGAGTAATGGAAGTAGAATTAAGAGGTGGAAAAAGTTTTTTTGTAACACGAGAAATTCTGCAAAATATATTTATGCTTGATAAAAACAAATTTAATTGGTCTAGAGAATTCTCACAAGTAAATCCTGATTCTTTTTTAAAAGAGAATAAAGTAAAAATTCGAGATAAATACAGGGACATAGAAATACCACTTTTTTATATCCCTCCAATTCAATGGTCAGAAATAGAAAATATTAACTTTGAAAATAATGAGTTAATTAAAATTTCTAATAAATCAATTTTAGATCTTGCAAAAAAACTTCAATTTGAAAATAAAAAATTTATAATATTTCATTTTGCTTTTAGACCCGATGTTTTTGGTCATATTATTTATGAAGATGGATATATCTGCAATACAGATTATTATGAAGCTGTAAAAAGAATTAATGAAAATCTCAAAGGAGTTGACTACATATTTTTAGATATTTTTGATGAAGCTGTAAAATTAACAGAAAAATGGATTGAAAATAGAGATTATAGTAATTTTATATGGAAATATAAAGATGGCCATTATAGCAAATTTGGAAATAAATTAGTTGCAGATACTATTGAAAATTATTTAAATGATGGAAAAATACCCACAAAAGAATATTTAAAATTTTGCAATTAGAGAAATATTGATTTTATGATTAACTTTATTAAAAAATTTTGGGAATTTTTAAAAATCAGAAAAAAATATTGGCTTTTGCCTGTTATTGTTGTGCTATTAATGCTTGGTGGATTAATATTTTTGAATCAACTTGCCCTTTTACACTAACATATATTCTTAAGCCAGCACACCCAGCATCGAGCACATAGTATGGATGATTCTTTGATTATTTCGAAAGTTTTTATTCATAAAAATTTTAAATAAAAATATAATTTAATTGAGGAAAAACCCTTATTTTTGGTGAGCCGTATTGGATTCGAACCAATGACACCTTCCTTAAAAGGGAAGTGCTCTACCAACTGAGCTAACGGCCCAATAAAAAAGCTATTTAAACTCTTTTTAGGTAATATTCAATTATAAAAACATATTTATTAATTAAATTATGTTTATATATTTATCATGAAAATCATCAAACGTTTCGTTATCTATAGTTTCTCTGATTTGATTCATTAATTGCTGGTAGAAATTGATATTATGAATGGTTAAAAGCATCGAACCCAAAATTTCGTTTGTATTAAACAAATGGTTTAGGTAATTTTTTGAGTATTTTTTTAAACCACGCAGAATTACTTTATCATCTAAAGGTGCATTATCATTTTTAAATTTCGAATTTCTAATATTAATTTTACCATTCCAGGTAAAAGCTAGCCCTGTTCTACCTGACCTTGTCGGCAAAACACAGTCAAACATATCCATTCCCCTTTTTACAGCACCCAAAATATCAGAAGGCGTACCTACTCCCATTAGGTAACGAGGTTTATCTTTGGGCATGTAATCTTTAACAGAATCTAAAGTATTAAACATCTGATCTTGAGTTTCGCCAACGGCTAATCCTCCTAATGCAAATCCATCAAAATTTATTTCAATCAGTTTTTCCAAACATTTCTGCCTTAAATCTTTATATAAACCTCCCTGCACAATGCCAAAAAGTCCTTTAGAAGGATTTGATCCAAAAGCATTTTTTGATCTCAGGGCCCATTCTAGAGATAAGTCCATTGATTCTTTTATAATGTTTTTATCATTGGTAATTTTTGGACATTCATCTAACACCATAAGAATATCTGAATTTAATTTTTTTTGAATATTAATGCTTTCTTCCGGACTTAATATAAATTCCCTTCCATCAATATGAGATTTGAATATTGCTCCAATATTTTTATCAATTTTAGTTAATTTTGATAAAGACATAATTTGAAAACCCCCTGAATCTGTTAAAATTGGAAGTTTGCAATTCATAAACTGATGCAATCCACCTAACGAAGAAATTCTATCTACTCCTGGTCTCAGCAATAAGTGATATGTATTTGATAAAATTATTTGAGTTCCTGACATAACTAAATCTTCAGGAAAGATTGCTTTAACTGTTCCTTGAGTACCAACCGGCATAAAAGAAGGTGTATCCACTAAACCGTGAGAGGTTACGATTTGGCCTCGTCTTGCATATTTGTGTTTTTTTATAACATTAAAAGAAAACTTTTTTAATGCCATGATGAACTAGAAGATTATTCTACGCTTCTTAAACTAATAATTTTATCAGGGTCACTAACAGATCCGCTTGAACCATCTCCCCTTTTGATATTATCCACAAATTTCATTCCTTCAATAACTTTACCGAATGCAGTGTAATTTCTATCTAAATGAGGAGCGTCCTCAAAACAAATAAAAAACTGACTGTTTGCGCTATTAGGATCTGATGACCTTGCCATAGACAAAATTCCTTTTTCATGAGCAAGATTACTAAATTCAGCTTTTAAATCTGGTAAATCAGATCCTCCGGTACCTGCCCTAGCCAAATCATACTTATCATTCGTAGAATTTCCAAATTTAACATCACCGGTTTGGGCCATAAATCCATCTATTACTCTATGAAAAACAACGCCATCATACTGATTTGAATCGGCAAGAGTCTTAAACCTTTTTACATGATTTGGCGCTATATCAGGAAAAAGTTTAATCTTTACTTCACCGTCTTTTAACTTCAAAATCATAATATTCTCCTCTGCAAATAATTGAGTTGATAATAATAATACAAATACAAAAGAAAAAAATTTTTTCAACTTAATTTCTCTTTTAATAATTTAACAGTGCTTTTTGTAGTAAATTTAGACATGTCACCACCCAATTTTGCTATTTCTTTAACAAGACTTGAAGAAATAACCTGATTTTCAATATTTGCCATTAAAAAAATTGTTTCAATTTCGTGATTTAACTTTTTATTCATTCCTGCTAACTGAAATTCATATTCAAAATCTGACACAGCTCTCAGACCTCTTATCATCAAATTAACTTTATGATCATTACATAAAGAAGTTGTAAGATTACTAAACGTAATTATTTTTACTTTTTTTTTATTAATTTTTAAATCTTTGTATAATGCATTTTTAACTATTAACTTTCTTTCATCTGCAGAAAACAAAAGATCATTACTTACAACATCTGAAATTGCCACAATGATTTTGTCTACAACTTTTAAACCTTTTTTAATTAAATCTATATGTCCAAAAGTAATTGGATCAAAAGTACCTGGGTAAATTGCTATTTTCATTATTAAATCAAATTATCATCAATTTTTATTGCTGATACAATAGTTTCTTCTCCAGAAACTTTAGAGATTCTTACTCCTTGGGTATTTCTCCCAGCCGTTCTAATTTCCTTAACCGCACATCTTATTACTCTGCCTTTATCAGTGGAAATTAGAATTTGATCACCCTCATCCACGGGAAAAGATGCAGCAACATCACCATTTCTGGATGAATTTTTTATTCCAATAATTCCCTTTCCGCCTCTATTAGTAACCCGATATTCATAAAAAGAGGTCCTTTTACCATAGCCATTTTTTGTTATTGAAAGTATGTATTTTTGCATTGCACTTATTTCTGATAATATATTTTTATTGCTGTTTCCGTTCTTGAGAGTTTTTTTAACAATTTTTCCGTTTATTTTAACACTATTAACGACGGACAAAGAAATGATTGAATCATTTTCGGACAATTGGATCCCTTTGATTCCTTTTGAGGATCTTCCTTTAAATAATCTTAATTTTTTCGACATAAAACGAATACATTTTCCAAGCTTGCTACTTAAAATAATATCTTGATCATCCCCGCATATTTTAACTCCGACGATTTTGTCATCAGTGTCAAGTTTCATAGCAATCTTGCCTGTTGATTGAATATTTAGAAAATCTTCTAGGTTATTTTTTCTTATCTTTCCTCTGCTTGTAGCGAAAACTATGTGTAATTTTTTCCACTCAAGTTCGTTTTCTGGAAAAGGCATGATGGCACTAATTGAATGGTGGCTTTTTAGAGGTAAAATATTAAATAATGTTCTTCCTTTTGATATCGCCGTGCCCTCAGGAATTTTCCAAGCCTTAAGCTTATAAACCAATCCTTGTGTAGAAAAAAACATTACAGGAGTGTGTGAATTTACAGAAAATATCTGTACCACAGAATCCTCATCTCTAGTTTTTATGCTAGTTTTACCTTTTCCACCTCTTTTTTGTTGTTTGAATCTGGTTAGTGGACCACGTTTTATATATCCTTTAAGAGTAATAGTGATCACTACCGACTCTTTTTGTATAGTTTCCTCAATATCATAATTAAGTACGGCATCTATTATTTTAGTTCTTCTGGGAACAGAAAACTTTTCCTTTATTAAATTTAATTCATTTTTGATAACTTTCATTAACTCTTTTTTAGAATTTAGAATTTTTTTATACTCAATTATTAAATTGGATAATTTTTTTATTTCCGACTCAATTTCATTAATTCCCAGTGCGGTTAATTTTTGAAGTCTTAATTCCAAAATGGCTAAAACTTGCTCTTCACTTAAAGAATATCTATTTTTGATATTATTATTTTCAATTAATCTGATCAGTTTTGAGCTTTTTATAGTTTTCCATTTTAAATTTAACAGCTCTGCTTTTGCAGCTTCGGGTGTTATGGAGTTCTTAATAATTTTTATAACTTTATCCAGATTTTCAACTGCAACGGATATTCCCATTAAAATGTGTGCTCTATCCTGGGCTTTCTTCAAATCAAATTCCGTTTTTTTTATTACTGTATCTTCTCTAAAAGATAAAAAATGGCTTATAAACTCTTTGAGACTTAAAGTTTTTGGTCTGTTTTCTACAATTGCTAATGAGTTAAATCCAAAAGAACTTTCTATCGAAGTAAGTTTATAAAGCTGTCTTTTGATCGTTTCGGCCTCAACATTTCTTCTTAAATCAATTACAACCCTTATACCCTCTCTGTTTGATTCATCTCGTATATCACTAATTCCTTCTATTTTTTTATTTCTAGCCAATTCCGCTATTTTCTCATTTAAAATAGATTTGTTTACTTGATAAGGTATTGATTTAATTATAAGTCTTTCTTTTCCATTTTTTAATGTTTCTTCTCCTATTTCTCCACGTATTTTGAAAGAACCTCTACCCTTGCTATATCCCTGTTTAATCATATCCTTGCCAATTATGTTTCCTCCAGTAGGAAAATCTGGTCCGGGTATGAATTTCATTAATTGATTGTTTGTTATATCTTTATTTTCTATCAGTGCTTTTGTTGCATCTATAACTTCACCTAAATTATGTGGGGGTATACTAGTTGCCATACCTACGGCTATTCCACCGGCACCATTAACTAATAAGTTGGGATATTGAGATGGTAAAACCGTTGGTTCTTTTTCTGTTTCATCATAATTACTTTTAAATTCTATAGTATTTTTTTCAATATCACTTATGAGATACTGTGAAATTTTTGATAATTTAGTCTCGGTATACCTCATTGCAGCTGGTGCATCACCGTCAATCGATCCGAAGTTTCCCTGACCATCAATTAAAGGTAAACTCATAGAAAAATCTTGCACCATACGTACTAGAGCATCATAAACAGCTTGATCACCATGCGGATGATATTTACCAATAACATCTCCGACTATTCTTGCTGATTTTCTATATGATTTAGACCAATCAAATCCCCCTTTGTACATTGCGTATATAATTCTTCTATGAACCGGTTTTAAACCATCTCTAACATCTGGAAGTGCTCGACTAATAATAACACTCATCGCATAGGATAAATATGATGAACTCATTTCATCATACAAAACTACAGATTTATGTTTTGGTTCGTTAATAATTTCAGTTTTTTGCATAAAAACTAAAAGGGAATTTCATCATCTAGATCATTGGAAGCTGTTTGCGTTTCATCTTTTGTTAAAGAGCTAGTGCTTTGATTTATATTTTCATTCTCACTTCTGCCACCTAGCATTGTTAAAGATGAATTATAACCCTGAATAACAACTTCAGTTGAGTACTTGTCTTGATCCGATTGTTCGTCTCTCCATTTTCTTGTAGATAATTGCCCCTCAATATAAACTTGGGAACCTTTTTTTAGATACTGTTGTACAACATTAACCAACCCTTCATTGAAAATCACAACTCTATGCCATTCGGTTTTCTGTTTTTTTTCACCTGTATTTTTGTCTTTCCAGTTCTGACTTGTTGCCAAACTTAATCTTGCAACATTTTTACCATTCACCATTTGCTTGATTTCGGGATCTGCACCCAATCTTCCGATTAACAAAACTTTATTTAAACTGCCCGACATAATAACTTAATGAATACAATTTTTTGATTTATAATAGTTAGGAAATATAACATAATTTGATTGGAAAATTAATATATTAGATTTATTAGATGGCATTTATGATAAAAAAAATCCTTATAAAAGGGGCTAAAGAACACAACCTGAAAAATATTTCTCTAGAAATACCAAAAGACAAGTTTGTGGTCATTACAGGGCTTTCTGGCTCGGGAAAATCGTCTCTGGCTTTTGACACATTATATGCGGAAGGTCAAAGAAGATATGTAGAAAGCTTGTCTGCTTATGCCCGACAATTTTTGGATAAAATGAAGAAACCAAATGTTGATCTGATAGAAGGTTTAAGTCCGGCAATCTCCATTGAACAAAAAAATGCACCAAAAAATCCAAGATCGATAGTAGCTACGGTAACAGAGATATATGATTACATGAGAGTTTTGTATGCACGAATAGGAATTCCCTATTCTCCTTTCACAGGAAAACCAATTAAATCTCAAACTGTTTCTCAAATGGTAGATAAAATATTAGAGATTCCCAAAAAAAGTACAATTTATTTACTATCGCCAATAGTAAGGGGTAGAAAAGGAGAATACAAAAAAGAAATATTAAATTATAAAAAAAGAGGTTTTCAAAAAATTAAAATAGATGGAACCCTGTATAATATTGATGATATCCCTGAGCTTAATAAAAAAACTAAACATGAAATTTCAATTTTAGTAGATAGAATAGTTTTAAATTCAAGTCTTGGAAATCGACTTGCGGATAGCATTGAAACTTCACTTAATTTATCAGGGGGTCTTCTTTTTGTTGAATATGAAAACGAAACTTTGCCAAAAAAATATAGAAAAATTGAAAAAATTACTCTTTCTTCAAAATTTGCGTGCCCAGAAAGTGGTTTTACTATAGAGGAAATTGAACCAAGACTTTTTTCATTTAACAGCCCTTACGGAGCATGTGAGGAATGCGAAGGCATTGGAATTAATTTAAACGTTGATCCAAACCTTGTTGTGCCAAATGGCAAAAAAACATTGGCTGATGGAGCCATTGAACCCTGGTCAAAAAGCACATCTTTATATTATGCTCAAACTCTATCATCATTGGCAAAACATTATAAAATTTCTCTTACTGCTCCTTGGAATAATTTATCAAAAAAAATAAAAGACATAATTTTATACGGCTCTGATGATGAAGAAATTAAATTTTTATATGATGATGGTTATGAGAAATATTCACATAAAAAAACATTTGAAGGCGTAATTAATAACCTAGAAAGAAGGTATTTAGAAACTGATAGTGATTGGAAAAGAGAAGAAATAGCTCAATATCAAACTGAATCAAACTGTGAAAAATGTAGCGGTCATCGTCTAAAAGATGAGGCTCTTTGTGTAAAAATAGACAAAAAAAATATAAGTGAAATAACGAAAAAATCAATTATTGAAGCAAAAAAATGGTTTGAATCTCTAGATAACAAACTGGAGCAAAGAGATCAAAAAATTGCAAAACATATACTAAAAGAAATCAATGAAAGACTAGATTTTTTATTAAATGTTGGTCTAGACTATTTAACGTTATCTAGAGAATCAGGAACACTTTCTGGAGGAGAATCTCAGAGAATAAGACTCGCTTCACAAATTGGCTCTGGTTTGACGGGTGTTTTATATGTATTAGATGAACCATCAATAGGTCTTCATCAAAAAGACAATATTAAACTAATTAAAGCTCTTAAAAGATTAAGAGATTTGGGAAACACTGTTATTGTAGTCGAACATGATATCGAAACAATGGAAAGTGCTGATCATATTATAGATTTAGGACCCGAAGCTGGAAAAGATGGCGGATATATAGTAGCTCAAGGAAATTTGGAAGACATTATAAATAACGAAAAAAGTATTACCGGAAATTATTTATCTAGAAAAAAAAACATACCGGTTCCAAAAATTAGAAGGACGGCAAAGAATGGAAGATTTTTAGAAATTTCCGGTGCAACAGGAAATAACTTAAAAAATATTAATTTAAAAATTCCGTTAGGAACCTTTACATGTGTTACTGGTGTATCGGGTAGTGGTAAATCTACTCTGATTTTACAAACTTTATTTAATGCTTTAAATTTAACTTTAAATAATAATAAATCTCGTAAAATTCCTAAACCTTTTAAAAGTTACAAAGGAACAGAGTTAATAGACAAGGTTATTGATATCGACCAATCACCTATTGGAAGAACTCCGAGATCCAATCCTGCAACTTATACTGGGGCCTTTGGTCCAATAAGAGATTGGTTTACAAATCTACCAGAGTCAAAAACAAGAGGTTATAAACCAGGTAGGTTTTCATTTAATGTTAAAGGTGGCAGATGTGAAGCATGTGAAGGAGATGGAGTTATTACATATGAAATGCACTTTTTACCTGATGTTTATATAGCGTGCGATGAATGTAAAGGAAGCAGATATAATCGAGAAACCCTAGAAATAAAATATAAAGACAAAAATATCTCCAACATATTAAATATGACTGTTGATGAAGGGTGTGATTTTTTTGAAAACATTCCAAGTATTAGATCAAAATTGCTGACACTAAAAAAAGTTGGACTAGGTTATATTAAAATAGGTCAACAGGCCACCACCCTATCTGGTGGTGAAGCTCAAAGAGTAAAATTAGCTAAAGAACTATCTAAACGTTCAACTGGCAGAACCTTATACATACTTGATGAACCAACAACAGGACTTCATTCTCATGACATAAAAAAACTTTTAGAGATTTTGCAAACTTTTGTTGGTTTGGGTAATACGGTTGTAGTAATTGAACATAATTTAGATGTGATTAAAACTGCTGATTGGATAGTGGATATGGGTCCTGAGGGTGGTATTAAAGGGGGAGAAATTATTGCTGAAGGCAATCCTGAAAAAATAAGCCTTTCTAAAGAGAGTTATACAGGTAGCTTTTTGAAGGAACTGTTAAAGAAAAATTATATGAAAATTGCATAGTTTTTTCTCTAATAGTTATGTTATAATTAGGTTGAATCATGATAGGCATACTTCAGTCATTACCTAAGACAATACATTTATCAATCGTTATCAGTGTTTTATTGCTTTTGGGTTTATTTTTTGGAGGAGATTTATCTTTTGATAGGCTTTTCTGGAGTTGGTTATTTCGATATTTCCACGTAATTTCAGGAATAATGTGGATAGGTTTGTTGTGGTATTTAAATTTCGTTCAAATACCAAGTATGCCAAAATTTACGGATGAACAAAAACCAGCAATTACTAAGGTAATAGCACCGGCAGTTTTATTTTGGTTCAGATGGGCTGCGCTAGCCACAATTGTAACTGGACTAATCGTTGCTTATCTCAATGGTTATGTTCATCAAGCCCTAGCTTTAGGAATGGGAAGTGGTGGAGGAAAAAATACAGCAATCGGTATTGGAATGTGGTTAGGATTAATCATGGCATTCAATGTTTGGTTTATTATTTGGCCAAATCAGAAAAAAGTTTTGGGGATTGTGGAGGCTACGCCTGAAGAAAAACCTATATCGTTAAAAAAGGCCGTGTTAGCTTCTAGAGTAAATACTCTATTGTCGCTACCAATGCTATTATCCATGGTAGCAGCTCAAAATTTATATTAACAAATAATTTATTCTCCTTTTAGGACAGATTTTTGATTCACTTTAAGTTTTATCAAGATAGGATTTGCTATAAATATTGAAGAATAAGTTCCAAAAATTACACCTAATATCATAGCAAAGGAAAAACCTTTCAATATTTCGCCACCAAAAAAGAAAATAGATAGTAAAGCCAAAAGGGTAGTTAAAGAAGTAATAATAGTTCTAGATAAAGTTTCATTAATAGAAAGATTTGAAATTTCATTTATAGTTTTTGAAGTGTATTTTTTTAAATTTTCTCTAACACGATCAAAAATAACCACCGTATCATTCATAGAATAACCGACTATTGTTAAAACAGCCGCAACTATTGATAAATTTATTTCAAATTCTAAAATGGAGAAAAAGCCAATCGTAACAATAACATCGTGAACTAAAGCAATAATTGCGCCCAAGCTAAACTGCCATTCAAATCTAATCCAAATATAAATCAACATTGCAGATAAAGATAAAACTATTGCTATTAAACCAGATCTAAGCAATTCACCGCTAACTTTGGGACCCACATCTTCCACCCTTCTAAAGCTGAAGTTATTTCCTATATCTTTTGATAATTGGATTTTTATATCTTTTACAAAATTTTCTTTATTTTTATCGTTCCCTTCAAATTTAATCAGAAAATCATTTTCTTTACCAAATTTTTTTACATTTACATCCCCTAGATTCATTTTGATAAAAGATTGCCTCACATCACCAATCCCTATCTCAGTATTCTCAACCCTAAGTTCAATTAATGTTCCTCCTTTAAAATCTACCCCAAAGTTAAGTCCTTTATAAAATATTGATCCAATAGAAATTATAATTAAAATTAATGATATAAAAATAAAAATTCTAAAATAATTAATAAATTGTATATCAGGCTTGAAATTAAACATTATATTGAAATAATTTTCTCTTTATTTTTAAACACAAAAGATGAGGTTAAATGTCTTGCAAAATAATAAACCGAAAATAAAGTAGATACAATTCCAACTGCAAGGGTTACGGCAAATCCCTTGACAGGACCCGATCCAAAAAAAAATAAAATGGTAGCTGCAATTAGAGTAGTAATATTTGCATCCAATACTGCTGTTTGGGCTTTTTTATAACCACTATCGAATGCAATAACATTATTTTTTTCTATTTTGATTTCCTCTTTTATTCTTTCATAAATTAAAACGTTGGCATCAACTGCCATTCCAACTGTTAGGATTATTCCGGCAATACCTGGTAATGTCAATGTAGCCTCAAAAATTGTTAGTACTCCAATTAAAAGAAAAAGATTAACAACTAATGCAAAATCAGCAATCAAACCGAATATCCGATATTTAAAAAACATAAATAAAATTACCAAAACAAAACCAATGATCAGGGCAATTGTTCCGGCATCAATTGAATCTTTTCCAAGATCAGGTCCAACAGTTCTTTCTTCAATAATTGATAATGGGGCTGGAAGAGCGCCTGACCTCAATAACAATGCTAAATCGGTAGCAGATTGAAAATTAAAATTTCCTGATATTTGACCATTTCCGCCTGTTATGGGTTCTCTAATAACCGGCGCACTGATAATTTTATTATCTAAAATTATAGCAAGTCTTTTTCCAACACCTTCTATGGTAGCCCTTGCAAATTTTTTTGTACCTAGTCTATCCATTGAAAAAGTTACTACTGTTTGATTGGTTTGATTGTCCATTCTTGGTTGTGCATCAATCAAATTATCACCACTTAATATTATTCTTTTATTGACAAATGCCTCTTCAACATTGTCCTCAAAAAACATTTTTTCTGATCCAAAATCACCTATGTCACTATCGCTAATAAACCTGAATGTAAGGTTAGCTGTTTTACCCAATAAATTTTTAATCCTGGAAGGATCATCCAGACCAGGAAGCTCAACCAAAATTCTTTCGTTACCTCTTTTTAGAATATTTGGTTCATTGGTTCCAACCTCATCAACTCTTCTTCTTACAATTTCCAATGCTTGATCGATTGATGAATTTTTAATTTCAATGATTCCAAATTTTGAATAGCTAACTAAAACTTGGTTGCCTTTAATTTCGTGGTCAAATTCAAAAGCTTTGTATTTATTAAAATAATTATTTATTGAATTATCATTTTTGTTAGTAAAAGCAGATACAAACTTATCTTTTGAATTTTCATCTATTTCGAAATAAATCTTGTTATTTTCAATTTTAATATTTTTAAACTTAATATTTTGTTCCCTAAAAAGTTTTTTTAAGTCGGAAAACTTCTTTTGAAGTTTTTGTAGTACAATAGGACTATTATCTACTTCTAATAATAAATATGATCCACCCTGTAAATCTAATCCAAGATTAATTTTTTTATCAAATAATTTGTAGTTTTGAGATAAAAAATTTGAAATAGAAAAATATGATAAAAAAATAATTAAAACATATATAAATATTACTTTTAATTTTGAAAAATATAACACAAAATATAATTATTTTTTTGTATTAGGCTTGTTTAATACAGTTTGTATTGTTGATTGAACGACTTGGACGGTCACATTATCTGAAATTGATAAATCTAATTTATCTTCTCCCAAAATTCTTTCAACCTTACCTACTATACCTCCTGAAGTAACTACTTCATCACCTCTTTTCAAGGCAGCAACCATTGCTTTATGTTCTTTAGCTTTCTTTTGTTGAGGTCTTATTAGAAAAAAGTAAAAGATTACAAAAATCAATATCAAAGGTATGAATTGTGCAATTCCCGATCCTGATCCAGACATTATATCTCCTTAAAAATTAAATTATTTATACTATTAAATAATAATAAACAATCTTAATATTGCTGAACTTTAATTAGTTTTAGACCATTCATGTAAGGTCTTAGGACTTCTGGTATTATTATACTGCCATCATCTTGTTGACAATTTTCCATTATAGCAATTAACGTTCTGCCAACCGCTAATCCCGAGCCATTAAGCGTACCTACAAAACGTGTTTCATTATTTTTATTTTTATATCTTGCTTTCATTCTTTTAGCCTGAAAAGATCCACACGAAGAACAGCTTGATATTTCTCTATAGTTATTTTCTGAAGGTATCCATGCCTCTAAGTCGTAAGTTTTTTCCGCACTAAATCCCATATCTCCTGTTGAAAGTAATATTTTACGATATGGAAGTTCAAGTTTTTGTAGAATATTTTCCGCACATCCTGTCATTTTGTCTAGTTCTTCCAGACATAAATTCGGTTCGACTATACTAACTAACTCAACTTTATAAAATTGATGCTGTCTCATCATACCTTTGGTATCTTTTCCATAACTACCCGCTTCTTTTCTAAAACATGCTGTAGAAGCAACTAATCTAATTGGCAACTCTTTAAAAGATAAAATTTTATCTCTGACCATATTTGTTAAAATCACTTCTGCCGTTGGTATTAAAAATTTTTTCTCAGAATTACTGTCTAATTTTATTTCAAATTGATCTTCTTCAAATTTGGGTAATTGACCCGTTCCAAACATTGTGGAAGATGTCACCATTAAAGGGGGAGAAATTTCAATATAATTAAAATTCTGAGTGTGAGTATCTATCATAAAATTTGATATTGCTCTCTCTAACAAAGCGATTTCCCCTTTAAGAAAAACAAATCTTGAGCCAGATGTTTTTGAAGCAAGTTCAAAATCTATCATTCCTAAATTTTTGCCTAGATCATAATGAGATTTAGGTTTAAAGGAAAAATCATTTATTTTTCCATTTTCAGAAATTACCTTATTAGAACTTTCATCTTTGCCAACGGGAACATCTTCTAATGCCAGGTTAGGCAGTTTAATCAATATTTCATTCAAATTATTCTGGATTAATATTTGTTCCTTACAAATATTATCAATTTCTTTTGAAAGATCTTTTGACTTTTTAAATAATGAGCTATCTTTTGACTTTGAAATAATCTTTTTTTCTTGTTCAAGCTTTTCTTTTTTCTGGATTAAATTTCTATTTTTGTTATCTAAATTTTGAAGAACTTCAATATCAATATCAGAATTTCTTTGTTTTATCCTATTTTCAAAATTCTCAAGATTAGATCTTATTTCCTTAATATTGTGCATGTTCTTTTTCTTTTATTTTTTTTTCTATAATTTTTACTGACATTATCGATAATTCATACAACAGTAATAATGGTATTGCCAAGCCTATCTGTGTTACTGGGTCAGGCGGCGTTAAAATTGCTGCAACTGCAAAAATAATTACAACAACATATTTTCTTCTTTTTTTTAAATACCCCGAGTCAATAAAACCTACTCTAGCTAATAAACTTAAAATTACTGGTAGCTGGAAACTTAAACCGAAAGCAAAAATCAGTTTCATTATCAGAGAAAGATATTCATTTACCTTAGGTTCTATTTGAATTGGTAAATTGTTTATTTGCGAAGAAGTTTCAAAAGATAGAAAAAATTTTATTGCTAAAGGCATTATCAAATAATAAACAAGCAATCCTCCCAAAAGAAATAATAATGGCGTTAATATAAGATAAGGCATCAAGGCTTTTCTCTCATTATCATATAAGCCAGGGGCTATAAATTTCCAAATTTGATTCAAAATAAATGGACTTGAAACGAAAAAGGCTGCAAAAAAGGAAACTTTTAAATATGTTAGGAAAGTTTCCTGCAAAGCAGTAAAAATTAACCTCCGTTCCTGACCATCGTTTTCAACAATGCCTGCATAAGGTTGTACTAAAAACCTATATATTTCTTCAGAAAAATAATAACTGATTAAAAAAAAAACAAATAATAGATAGATGCTATTAATTAGCCTTGTTCTTAATTCTGTTAAGTGACTGACAAAAGTACCTTGTTTATTGCTGTCATTTTTCATCTTTCGTATCTTCAATTTTATTTTTACTTAAATTTTTCTCTTTGTCTCCTTCATCTTCATATAACGCAACTTCATTATGAAGTTCATTATAATATTTTTTAATCGAACCAATCCATGAACCTATTTTTTTTAACATAATTGGAAAATCTTTGGGTCCAATAATCAAAATTGATACCACTACGATTAAAAGAATTTCAAACCAGCCGATTTGTGGCATTTATTAAAGTTTATTCTTTTTTTGAATCTGAATTATCGCTTGTTATATTCTTGGATTCCGAATCCTCGGTAACATCAGACGACATGCCCTTTTTGAAACTTTTAATTCCTTTCGCCACATCACCCATAAGACTAGAAATTTTTCCCCTACCAAAAAGTAATACCACCAACACTACTACTATAGCAATTTGCCAAAAGCCGATACTCATAGGAAATTTATATACAATTTTTAATTTTTATTAAAGTAATCTTTTCAGTCTTCTTCTGATTTCAGAGTATCTCCCAACATTTCGTCTATATTTGAATAAATATTTTCTTTCTTTTCTTCTTTTTTCTCCTTAAAAAAAGATTCGGTTCCAAATATTGATGAATCTAAATTTCCGCTATCTATTAAACCTGCTGATGCCAACTCCTCGATATTTGGTAAATCTGACAATTTTTGTAGATTAAAGTGACTTAAAAAATCTTCTGTTGTTGCATACTGTATTGGTCTACCAGGCACATCTCTTCTACCGTGCGGTTTTACCCAATTTAGTTCCATTAAAATTTCAAGTGTATTTGTTCCGAAAGAGACTCCTCTAATTTCTTCAATTTCAGCTCTAGTAACTGGTTGGTGATAAACGATTATTGAAAGTGTTTCTATGGCAGCTTTTGAAAGTTTTTTTTGAACAGATTTTTGTTGCGACATTAAGCCAGAAAGATTCTCAGCAGTTCTAAAAGACCATTTGCCTGATATACAAACTAGATTTATTCCTCTACTTGAATAATGGCGCTGTAAATTTTCCAATGATTTGGTAATATTTTTTTTTTTTTTAATTTTAGATTCAATGCTTTCAATATCAAGTGGCTCTTCTGCAGCAAATAAAATTGCTTCTATCTCTCTTTCGGATTCCGACATGCTAGTAGGAAATTTAATTATATTATTTTTTTGATTTCTGCTCTTCATTGTTTCTGTTTTATAAATATATTATCAAAAAGTGAATTTTGTTTTATTTCAACATTACCCTCTTTTGACAATTCCAAAGATGCAGCAAAAACACCAGCAAAACCAGATTTCCTTAAAGTTTTCGATTCAATAAACTCTTTTGGAATTAACTCACTTAGATTTTTCCAATCAGATAATTTACCAAAAAATGTCCTGATTATTTTTATACCCTCTTCAGTGGTAAATACAGGCAATCTAGGTATATTAATTTTCATAAAATCTTTTTTCATTACATTATTTGCGTAAGATTTTAACATTTCATATAAAGTAACTGAATAATTTGAGCTGTAAATTGATCTAATTCCACCTTTCGTTCCTCTTGTAAATATATTTATACCCAATCTTTTTCTTTTTAACATTTGATCTGAAAGAATTCTAATTAGTTCTAATTTTTTTAACTGTAATTTAAGTTTTTTTGCCACTTCTAAAACTTTGAACTCATCTTCTTCCGTTTCTGGTAATAATAATTTAGATTTTAGGTAAGTTAGCCAAGTAGCCATTAATAAATATTCGGAAGCTAAATCTAAATTGAGTTTTTTTGCTTTATTTATAAACGTGTTAAATTGATCAGCTAATTCAGCTATTGAAATTTCTGCTAGATTAACTTTTTGTGATTTAGCTAAATCTAATAATACGTCTAAAGGTCCTGAATAATTAGATAAATTAATCTCAAAATTATTAGAATCATTAACGGACATAAAATAATTTTACATTAGAAATTTATAAAATTGTGATGTTTTTTTTATGACAAAATCATCTGTTTTTGGAACATTATTTGCAACTATTCTCATTTCATTGATATTTGCGTTGCAGTGTAAAATTAAATTACACCCTGCTTTTAAAGATCTGATAACATTTTCTTTAAGACCGTATTTTAGAGCTTTCATAGATATATCGTCGGAAATTAGAAGGTGTCTAAATTTCAATTTTTTCCTTATTATATCATCTATAATTATTTTGGAATGCGTCGCAGTATTGTTTGAATCGTATTGAGAATAGATAATGTGAGCTGTCATCGCAAATAAAGATTTTTTGTTTTTGAACGCTAAAAAGTCGATATTATTTAATATTTTTTTTTTTTCATTAACTACTGGGGTACTAAAATGACTGTCGTTAGTTGCTAAACCATGCCCTGGTATATGTTTAATAACTGTTCCAATTCTATTTTCTGTATACATTTTGATACAGTAATCCCCAAGTTTTGAAACAATTTTAACTCTATTTGAAAAGGCACGATCGACTATAATTTTATTTGTTTTATCTCTAGCAACATCCAAAACTGGAACGGTATTAATGTTAATCCCTAGATCGTTTAAGATTTGAGAGATACTGTTTATATAAATTTTATATTGATAAAAGAATTTTTTCTTATTTTTTAAATATAACTTAGTAAAAGATTTTGGGGGGAAGTTACTAGTATCAATAATTTTTTTTAATCTTGAAACTTTACCGCCCTCTTCATCAATCAAGATCGGATATTTATTATCGCGAAAACATGATTTAATTTGATTAACTAACTTCTTTGTCTGGATAAAATCGTTTATATTTCTAGAAAATAAAATCACACCCCAGGGTTTGTTTGTTTTTAAAAAATCAATTTCATTTTTTTTTAAAAATGTTGAACT
>CEQE01090682.1_pt1 | contig 19223 bp, 21 predicted proteins | sample 356201 | NCBI WGS metagenome assembly CEQE01 (sample SAMEA2619970, study PRJEB7988) | marine metagenome | biome: marine biome (ENVO:00000447); feature: mesopelagic zone (ENVO:00000213) & marine oxygen minimum zone (ENVO:01000065); material: "saline water (ENVO:00002010), including plankton...
CATTGTCCGTCCCGCGGACATAACGTTGCTCAGGACGAACGGCGGGGTGGTGATTGGCGTTCTCATGTGCGACCCATAACGCCCGTTCGTGGTGAGCTTGTCGAACCACAGGCCCCGCTCGACAACAGCCGTGCTCGATGCAGTGACACCAAAGCAACAATGACGGGAGGAGAGAGGAATTGGCGGATCAGCAGCCGGAGACATTTGAAGATTTCAGGAAGTCATTCAACTACGGGTCGCGAACCGATCTGCTGTTTAAGTGGATGGGTGGAGGCAGCACTTCGGATGAAGAGGCAGCGAATTTCTTCCAGCAACTGCTGGTGCGCCTCGGCGACGCCCACGACACGGGCAACTTTGACGAGGTCATTCGACATCTGTACGAGTCGCAGGTCTACGGCTACGATCCCGGCGACCGGCCGAACCAGGGGTTCGAGTACGACAACGCTCCCTGGACGCCGGTTGCCAAGCCGCTGTCCGAGTCCAAGCTGGCGCTGATCTCCGCGGGCGGCCTGTTCGTCACGGGCAATGACCCGCTCGGCCGGACGCTCCGGACCAGGAGGAAGCCATCCCGCGCATCGGAGAGTTCCTGCGAGGTCCCGCCGTGGTGGCGACAATTCCGCTCGACACGCCACGCGACCGGATCTCCGTCCGACACCCTGGGTACGACATCCGCGGAACGGTGCGCGACCGAAACGTCGTGTTCCCAATCGACCGCCTGACCGAGCTGCGCGATGAAGGCGTGATCGGCGAGATCGCGGACGAGAACCACTCGTTCATCGGCGCAACGTCGCAGAAGCGCCTGCTGGCCGAAACCGCTCCCGAATGGGCCGAGAAACTCAAGTCGATGCAAGTGGACGCCGTGCTTCTGGCAGCGGCATGACCGGTCTGCCATGTGTCCGTCGGACACGCTTCTCGGGTAATTGAAGAGGCCGGCATCCCGACGGTATGCGCATACATCCGAGCATTTCGCCATCAAACCCAGCGAATCAAGCCCGCGCGCACGTTGATCACCAAACATATGCTGGGGCGGACGATCGGGGCGCCCGGCGACGTCGCGAGACAAACCAGCGTCGTCAAAGCGGCGCTGGACATGCTCGAGACGGCGACCGAGGTCGGCACGATCCGGGAGTTTCCGGAGACCTATCCAGCCCTGGTTCAGTTTTCAATGTGTAGATAAGGGCGAGTCGGTCGAGATTTGGCCTTGACGACAATATGACCCATTGGTACACTCGCCGCCAGCGATCAAAAAGAAGATCGCTGGCGCCAGTCTTCCGGTTGGAGGTCTTGTTGGAGATGTCACCAATGCCCGCCATAGACATTCGCGGCGGGACATTTAGCGACCATTCGGCAGGCGCCCTGAGCTTGTGCACGTGTACATGTTGTTGTGCATGTTGTTCGACGCGAGGCAATGTTTGAGAGAGCTACGGTAATCCCGTAGCTCTCTTTTTTTGTTGGGCGTGCCTTGGGTCGTTTGAAGATCGGCGCGTCACAATTCGTAAAGAGAGAACGAATCGATGTGTGAGCAACAGCGCCAAGCAGGACGCCAATGACGAGATACGGTTTCGTCTTGGACCAGCGCAAGTGTATCGGGTGCCATGCCTGCACCGTCGCGTGCAAGGCGGAGAATAACGTGCCCGTGGGATCGTTCCGCACCTGGGTCAAGTACGTCGAGAAGGGGGAGTTTCCGAACGCCCGACGCCATTTCGCCGTGTTGCGATGCAACCACTGCGATAACCCGCCGTGCGTCGCCATCTGCCCTACGAGCGCACTCTTCAAACGCGACGACGGGATCGTGGACTTCGACAGAGACCGTTGCGTCGGCTGCCGGGCTTGCATGCAAGCGTGTCCATATGATGCCTTGTACGCGGACGGCAACAACCTGAACACAGCCGCCAAGTGCAATTTCTGCGCGCCACGCCTGGAAAACAGCATGTTGCCGTCCTGTCAAACCACTTGCCCGGTGCAGGCCGTCACGTCCGGAGACATGGACGATCCCGCAAGCGACGTAGCCCAACTCGTGGCACGCGAGTCGACGATGGTGCGCAAGCCGGACAAAGGCACTGGGCCACAGGTGTTTTACGTCGGCGCGGACGACTCGACGCTAAATCCCGGCATGACGCGGCAATCCGGAAGCTACCTCTGGGCCGATCTGCGACCGGACGGCGTCCTCCCGGCCATGACGTCCAGCTTGAACGGCGCCAACGGAGGCGCGCCTCTGACTGTCTACGATGTCCCTCACCAAACGCACTGGGGCGTCACGGTGTCCGCGCTTCTGTGGACGAAGTCTGTCGCTGCCGGGGCCATGATGGCGGCGGCAATCATCTTGGGTCTTGGCTTCTCCGAGGACCTCGACCTGTTCGGTTCCGCTGCATCCGCCGTCGGACTTTTGTTCATGGCGTTCACCGGCACGCTCCTGATATCGCATCTCGGAAGGCCCGAGCGTTTCATGGCCATCCTTTTGAAACCGAACTTCTCTTCGTGGCTGGTCAAAGGCAGTTACGTATTGATGACGTTCGGAGCTTTTTGCGTTGTGTGGTTGGTTCTTGGGTTATCCGATTCATTGATAGCCATGAGGGCTGTATCCTGGGCGGTGGCCGCGACCGGCGCGATGGCCGCAGGGTACTCGGCCTTGCTCTTCGGCCAGGCCAAGGCGCGCGACCTTTGGCTCGGCGCCCTGGTGTTTCCGCATCTTTTGGTCCAAGCGGTGCTCGCCGGCACGTCGGCGCTGCTTCTCGCTGGCCTCGCAATTGGCTCCGGCCAGGAGGACACGGACCTCCTCGTGAAAATCCTTGCGGGTGTCGTGTCTGTCCACGGCGTCTTTGTCTTGAGCGAGGCCTTCCTCGCCCGCCACGGCGGCGACGCCGCAAAAGCAGCCCGCCACATGGTGTCCGGTTCGCGCCGATACCTTTTCTGGGTGGGCGCCATTGCCGGCGGCGTCATAGCGCCAATCGCGTTGTTGGTCCTGCACCTGAACGTCGAGTCAAACATGAACGGGCTGTGGGCCGCGGCAGCCGCGCTCGCTCTCGTTGGATTGTTCATATACGAGAACATTTGGCTGGAGGCGGGCCAATCCGTACCTCTTTCCTAGAAAGGCTCACGCGCATTGATTGAGAAACCAGAGGTCGGTTCAGCTATCACAGGGCCGAGCACGACGGAGGACACGGCACGCGTCGGGACACAGACTGCTTCTCCCGCCACGAGCGGCAGCGAATCGGACGAACGCGCGGCGTCGATGGGAATGTTGAGCGCTCCTCCGCCCGAGCAATGGGATGACTGGGTCGAGTACGACTCCGCCGCCTGGCCCAAGAAAGTGAAACGAACCTACACGATCATCCCGACCTTGTGCTTCAATTGCGAGGCCGCCTGCGGCCTGCTCGCGTACGTTGACAGAGAGACTCTCGAGGTCCAGCGGTTCGAGGGGAATCCGATGCATCCCGGCAGTCGCGGCAGGACTTGCGCGAAAGGCCCCGCCACGATCACTCAGATCAACGACTCGGAACGGATCCTCTATCCGCTCAAGAGAGCAGGCAAGCGAGGCGAGGGCAAATGGGAACGCACGACGTGGGATGAGGTGTTGGATGCCGTGGGGGGCAGGATCAGAAAGGCTCTTGCAGAAGACCGAGGCCACGAGGTCATGTACCACGTCGGCAGGCCGGGGCACGACGGCTACATGGACCGGGTGCTCCAAGCGTGGGGAATCGACGGCCACAATAGCCACACCAACGTCTGCTCTGGGGCTGCAAGGCTTGGCTACGAGTTGTGGCAAGGCGCCGACCGGCCGTCTCCCGATTACGCCAAGGCCAAGTTCACGCTGCTGCTGAGCTCCCACCTGGAATCGGGTCACTATTTCAATCCTCATGCCCAGCGCATCACCGAAAGCAGGATGAGCGGCGCCAAAATCGCCGTCATGGACACCCGCCTTTCGAACACGGCTTCGATGGCCGACTACTGGATGTCGCCATGGCCGGGCGCCGAGGGTGCAATACTGTTGGCTATGGCCAATATCCTCATCCAAGAGGACCTGTTCGACAAGGACTTCGTTCGCCGCTGGCTCAACTGGGAAGAGTACATGCGAGCCGAGGTCGACGGGGTTGAGGCAACGTTCCCCAACTTCGTGGACAACCTGAAGACCGTGTATGCTGAGTTCACGCTGGAGTACGCCGAATCTGAGAGCGGCGTTCCGGCAAAGGTCATCGTCGACGTGGCGCACGAGATCGCGGATGCAGGATCAGCGTTCTCCGCGCACGTGTGGCGCAACACCGCCTCCGGCAACCTGGGCGGCTGGCAGGTGGCCCGTACGCTGCAACTCCTCAACGTGCTGACCGGCAGCGTGGGCACGCCGGGAGGGGTTTGCCCCAACGTCTGGGACAAGTTTGCTCCGGAGCCATTCCTGAAACCCCCGCCGCAGAAGGTGTGGAACGAGCTTCTCTTCCCACTCGAGTACCCACTGACTCACCACGAGATGAGTTTCCTGCTTCCGCACTTCCTGAAAGACGAAAGAGGAAGGCTGGACGTTTACATCACCAGGGTGTACAACCCGGTGTGGACCAACCCTGACGGAGCAAGCTGGATCGAGGTCCTGCGTGACGAGTCCAAGGTCGGCCTCCACGTCACCATGACCCCGACGTGGAATGAGACTGCGGCGTTCGCCGACTACGTGCTCCCGATGGGCCTCTCGCCGGAAAGGCACGACCTCCAGAGCCAGGAGACTCATGCGGGGCGCTGGATCGGTTTCCGTCAACCCGTCCTGAAAGTCGCCAGGGAGCGACTTGGCGAGAGTTTTGAGCATACTCACGAGGCCAATCCAGGCGAGGTCTGGGAAGAGGACGAGTTCTGGATCAACCTGTCGTGGAGAATCGATCCCGATGGGACGATGGGCATCCGCAAGTATTTTGAATCGCCAGAGACGCCTGGCGAGAAGCTGACCGTCGACGAGTACTACTCCTGGATGTTCGAGCACAACGTGCCGGGGCTGAAGGAGGAAGCGGCCTCGCAGGGGTTGTCGCCAATCCAGTACATGAGAAGGTACGGCGCGTTCGAGATCGCCGGTGAACGGTACGGCCTTCATGAGAGCGAGCTGTCCAACGAGGAATTCGACGGCGGCGGCATAGATCCCGTCACGAACGTCATCCGAAACGCGGATGGCCAACCTGTCGGCGTTCAGATCGAAGGCAAGTGCGTTGCAGGGTTCTCCACGCCTTCCCGCAAATTGGAGTTCTACTCAGCCACGATGAAGGAGTGGGGCTGGCCCGAGTACACCCTCCCCGTGTATGTCAAGAGCCATGTGCACGTTGACGAACTGAAACCGGAGGATGGCGAATTCGCCCTGATACCCACGTTCCGGGTTCCGACGCTCATCCATACCCGGTCGGGCAACGCGAAGTGGCTCTACGAGATCGCGCACAACAACCCCGTCTGGATGAACCCGATCGACGCCAGAAAGCTCGGCTCGGACACCGGTGATCTCGTCAAGCTGCACACAGACATTGGATATTTCGTCAACCGGCTTTGGGTGACCGAGGGAATCAAGCCCGGCGTCGTGGCGTGCTCCCATCACATGGGCAGGTGGAGGATGGAGAAGGATTCAGGCGGCCAGGGGTGGTCGACCTCCCGGGTCACCCTGAACGAAACATCACCGGGCAAGTGGCGGATGCGTCAGGTTGGCGGCGTTCAGCCGTTCGACAGCCGCGACCCGGACAGCAGCCGCGTGTATTGGCGAGAAGGGGGAGTCCATCAGAACTTCGCGTTTCCAGTGCACCCAGACCCAGTCAGCGGGATGCACTGCTGGCATCAGAGGGTTCGCATCGAAAAGGCGGGGCCGGATGACATGTACGGGGATGTATTCGCGGACACCGACGCGTCGATGAACGTGTACCGAGAGTGGTTGAACACGACCCGGCCCGGACCCGGACCCGACAACCTTCGCCGGCCTCTCTGGATGCTCCGGTCCGTGAAGCCGGACCCCGAAGCGTACTATCTCCGTTAGCGTCGTTGAAGCGCCGCAGGTTTCCGGCGTACGGCGGCGCGGGACGAACCGAGGTGAAGGCGCTGACCAGGCGCCGCCCGGACAAAAAAAGGGCCTCGTCCGAAGACGAGGCCCAACCTATTCAGAGGCGTTCCTGGGAACACCTACCAGGCCCACCTCTTACTACTACTATCCAATGCACTGCCTCCTTCCAAGAGACCCATTCCAAAAGCTGTCAACATCCACCACCCTAGTCTCTTAGTGCCATTATAAACACATCGATGCGTCGCTGAAAAGCAAATTCCGGTGCAAACGCGGACGGTGTTATGAAAACCGTTCGTCATTTCGGCCCTGGACTGCGCTTGGTTTAGTCTTGGAGTATCTGCACCTTCACCGATCCTGAGTTCTTGTCATAGGCGGTTTCGAAACCTTGCTGGATTTCAGCCAACGGGTAGGTGTGTGTGATCATCTCCTCCAGCCGGGTCCGGCCCGACTCGATGAAATCGACGGCCAGCTCGTAATCGTGCCTGCCGTCTATCACGTTGTAGCAGGAGCTGAAGACAATCGAGTGCTCTTTGAGCATCGGGGTCAAAAAATCGAACTCGAACGGGCGACGGAACCCGCCGATGATGACGAATCGTCCTTGCCGGCGCGTGACTTCCACCGCTTGAGTCGCGGAGGCGCTCTGATGCCCGCCGACGGTCTCGATGGTCATGTCGGCGCCCCTGCCGTCGGTGCAATCGGCGATGGCGTTCCAGAAGTCCGGCCCGGTGTCCGGCAGAGCTTCGTCGGCGCCGAGGCGTTTCGCCATCGCCGCCTGCTGCTCGTACCTCGCCGTCGCGATGATCTTGCCGGCGCCCATAGCACGCGCCGCCGCGATCGCTGTCAGGCCAATGTTGCCGGATCCCAGAACCGCGACAACTTCGCCGCCCTGGAGATTGCCCCGGCGAACGCCGTGAATGGACACCGCAAGCGGCTCGACAAGCGCGGCCTCGCCCCAGGAGAGGCTGTCAGGGATGTCGTAGCAGCCGCCCGCCTTGCGCATCATGTACTCGGCGAAACCGCCGCCGGTTGCCCCCGACTTATTCTGGCACTGTATGAACTGACCTTGACGGCAGTACCAGCATGTGGTGCAAGCCCGCCCGTGGCCGATGATCTCGACCGCGACACGTGTCCCGATCATCGCCGAGTCGACGCCGTCGCCGACCTCGACCACCTCTCCCGCGACTTCGTGGCCGGCGGGGTCGAGGTCAGGGGCGTCTTTGTCGACATTCATCTGAAGGTCTGAGCCGCATATGCCGGTGGCCCGCACCCGAATGACTGCGTCACCCGGTCCCGCGGTAGGGCGCGGATGCTCCTTAAGCTCCATCTTGCCTGCACCGTCGAAAAACGCGGCGGTCATCGTAGCCATGGTTTCCCCCTATTCATCGTCGTCGCTGATAATTGTCGGATCCAACCGACCCACTGTTTGTACACTCACACCACGCGTTTGTGGGTTTGTGATTCGACGGTTCCCGACAAGGCCGGGATCCTGATGTGTCGGGAATTCCAAGCAACGGCTCCCCATCGCCGGCCTGAGCCGCAGCGAAGGATCTGGCCTGACGCGACACGTATTCGCCTGCGGGGCCCTAGATTCTTCGGCTGCGGCCTTCAGAATGGCGGCATTTGGAGCGCCGTTGCTGCCATATGCATTGTTCGCAGTGCGGACATAATCCCGATGGCATCGGGACTCACCACGAACGGATTGAACTCTCTTCCGTTCGCGCTGAGCTTGTCGAAGGGCCGCCGAACGCCCACAATTGTTGAGTGAACTTCGGAGACAGGACACTAACTCTGCGCCTCCAGAAACCCGCGGGCGCCATCCAAGATCAAGTTCGGAAGGCCGATTGTCGACATCAGGTCGTACGACATCTTCCGTCCGGCGGCGTGAATCCGATCGGCCACCGAGGCTTCGGCTGCCTTGACGTCGGGATGGTCCGGTTGTCCGGGCAGTCCCATGGACTGGGCGAGGTCGTTGGAGCCCCATGCGAACGCGTCGATGCCATCTACTGCGAGGATAGCGTCCAGGTTCTCGAACGCCGTCGCCGTCTCGAGCTGAGCCATGACGAGCATCTCTTTGTTGGTCTCGACCATCCACTCGGTTCTCTGCGAGCCGGGTTGATCCAGCAGGCCGCCGTCGTTGTAGAACGTCCCGGCGCCGCCGCCCCATGAGCGGTCGCCTTCGGGTACGAACCGGCAAGAGTCGACGAGTTGCTTCGCCTGCTCAGCGGTGTCGACGTGGGGTCCCAGAACGCCCATCACGCCCCTGTCGAGGAACTGGTTGATCGTCGAGTCCGTCAGGGTGGGCACTCTGGCGGTGACGGTGAGTCCGTATCCGTTGGCGACCCGCACCATCGCGTCGATGCTCTCGGGCGAGAAGAGCCCGTGCTCGCCGTCCAGATTGACGTGATCGAAACCTCCCATCATCCCCACAAGCTCGATCGCTTCGGCGCATGGAAAGACCAATCCCAATCCGAGGCCTTTCTTGCCTTGTCGGTTTTTCGCCAGGATGTTGTTCGTCCGGATTCTCGTCATTCCTGCCTCCTTGGCATCAATATCTATTAGTGTGCGCCGCAGCTTTGCTTCGCCTCAATTTGCTGCGGAACGCACCAGTTTCCGGTGAAATGGACAGTTCCCACTCCTCGCGGTCGACCGTCGGCGAGCGCCGCAGGATAAGACGTCAAGATGCGAAATACTCGGGTTGGGCATCGAACATCTCGCCCATCATCGCGCGTATCTCCGACAACGACAGGATGGACGCGGTGAGCGGGTCGAGCATCGCCGCGTGGATGGCGGCTTCCCGGTCGCCCTCCATTATCGATTTGACCGTAAGCCTGTGGAGGTTGATATTGGACTGGATCAGGCCGGCGCACTGATCCGGAAGGTCGCCCACGTGGCTGGGATGGACGCCCAGGTCATCGACCATGCACGGGACCTCTACGCACGATCCTTCGGGAAGGTTCGATATCAGCCCCGAGTTTCTCACATTGACGTTCACGCGCCTCGGCGTGCCGGTCTCCATCGAGTCCATTATGTAGGCGGCGTACTCGTTCGTCCGCTGCGGGGACATTGGTGTGTCGGACGCGAGTTCGTCGCTTATGGCTTGGTAGTGGGAATCGACCCGGCGTTGTTGAGCTCGTGCGCCGACGTCGAACGGGGCCAGTCCAAAGCGCTCCATCCGACCCGGTTCGCCCCTGAAGTACGGCACGTACTCCGACATGTGCCGCGTCGACTCGGAAACGAAATAACCGAAGTGGCGCATCACCTCGAACCTGACCGGGTCCTTGACGAATATTTGCGGGTCGTCCATGGCGGCGCGCAACGCGGGATAAGCGTCGCTGCCTTGATTTTCTAATCGCAAGTACCATGCCATGTGGTTGATGCCGGCCGTCCAGAACGACACGTCGGAAAGATTCGCTCCGATGTACTCGGACAACTGCCGTGCCGTGTTTTGCACGCTGTGGCAAAGGCCTACATTTTGGATCGACGTCGCGTCGCTGATTGCCCAGCACGCGATGGCCATCGGGTTTGTGTAATTGAGCAACCAGGCTTCCGGGCACAGCCGTTCCATGTCTCTGCATATGTCGATCAGCACGGGAACGGTTCTCAGCGCCTTGATCACACCGCCTGGGCCGATGGTGTCTCCAACCGCCTGGTCGACCCCGTATCGCTGCGGAATGCCCCGGTCCACGGCGTCGTCATCCCCTACCCTGATTGTGGTGATGACGTAGTCCGCGCCCTCGAGGGATCTTTCGCGATCGGACGTGGCTTCGATTCGCGCGCCGGTTCCCGAGTCCTTGGCCATGCGCTCGCCGAGAGCCGAGATCATCTCCAACCGTTCCGCGTCGATGTCCATGAGCGATATCTCTGAATCTCGAATCGACGGGAACGAAAGAACGTCGCCCAGAAGACGGCGCGTGAATACGACGCTCCCCGCGCCTATGATCGCGATCTTCGGCATGTGGCTAGTCCTGACCTCCGGGCGGCAGGACGTTGTTGGTCCACGCCACCATGTCGTCCAGAACCTGCTGGGTGATCTCGTGGCCCATCGGATACTCGTGATACTCGAAAGTGTATCCTTCAGCCTCGAGGAAATCCCGGGAGTCGCGCCCGCCCGAAATCGGGATCATCATATCCGAGGTTCCGTGCGAAACAAAGATCGGCTGACTCCTATCCTCGGGCAGCCTGTCTCTGATCGCGTCGGGCGAAGACACCCTGGAACTCATAATGATAAGTCCCGCGAACAGGTCTGGGCGGATCAGACCGCAACGATACGACATCATGCCGCCCTGCGAGAAACCGCCAAGCAACACGTTGCCCGGTTCCACGTTGTACCGCTCCATTACCTCTTCGAAGAGGGTGTCCAACGCCTCTTCGGCGCGCTCTTCGGAGTCTTCCGTGTCGCTGCCGGACTCCCGCGGCGGCGTCCAAGCGTAACCGCTCAGGCCAGGCCCCACCTGGATTGGAATCGGTGCATTCGGAAAGACGAAGACATAACCTTCGCTCTTGAACGCCATCGAAAGACTAGCCAGGTCCGCCATGCTCGCCCCGAAACCGTGCAGCAGGATTATCAAAGGGAGGGGATTGTCGGGTGAGAAATCATCGGGTTCGATCGCGAGGTACAGCAGAGACCGACCCTGAATCTGTTTAGCCTTCAATTGCAGCCGCCTCCTTCATTGTCCCAGGGTAATACCGGACACGTGCATTGGCAAGAGGCGCGGTTGAAGGTGCGCCGCCGTTGGATTAGAATCCAAAGGTCATCGTATTACGAATTCACCCACACATGAGGTCTATATGAGCAAGCTGGTTGACCTGTTAAGAAGGATGAACCAACGTTCGCCCCAGTCCATGGGGTTCGGCGCAGTCACCGGCCGAGCTGATACGCCGCCGGCCATAGTTCTTGTCGGTCTGGTGTCTGACGCGGACCTGGCCAAGAAGCCAAAACTCGCCGAGGCCGGCGTATCCGCAATCCTGGTGGATTCCGAGGGCGCCGCACTATCGGACGCAGCGGCAAAGGCTCTTGAAGGTAAGCTCTGGGGTGCGGGTCTGGCGGGTTTCGACGAAGCCGGAATCGACGCGCTTGATGAACAGGGTTGCGATTTCGTCGTATACGATCCGGCGACCACGTCTTCGTCCGTAATCGACATGGACGACCTGGGCAGCTTCATCGTCGTGTCCAAGGATCTGGACCGGGACACGGCAAGGGGCATCGCGGGAATCGACACGTCGGGAGCGTTCTTGCTGGCAGACGTCGTGGGCAAGCCGGTGACGGTCCTGGGTTTGATGGAGTTGCAGAAGGTCCGTGGATTGGTCGAAGGTCCCTTCATCGCGACGGCCCCCGACTCTCCCGCCACAAGCGATCTCACCGCGCTGAGCCACATGGGCGTTGCGGGCCTAGTTGTCGGGTTGGGCGAAGCCAAGGCGATCAAAAGATTGAACGCGGGCATACAAAAAGTTCGCCCCAAGCGTGCTGGCGCCGGCGCGTCCGGCCGGACCGCGTTGGCGCCCGCGACTCCCGCCGAAGAGGAAGAGTAGAGACAGGCGAGCGAGTCTGAATCCGGTTGCGGGCCTACCGCCCGTACGTCAGACGATCGATCAAGAATTCAGGAAGCTTGTGCTCACGCATCTTGTCTTGCGTCGCGGGGATGTCGTACTCGGCCCGGTGGTGGGTGACGGAGTCTTGGTCCGAGTCGTAGACGGCGTAACTCGCCCTGGCGTCGCCGTCCCTTGGCTGCCCTACGCCGCCCGGGTTGACGATCATCTTGTCCTCGTGCAGAATAAGTTGCTCGTCGAGGGTCGGGGCGTGAAACTCTGCTGAGCTATCTCCCTTGGGTCTGCAGATGAAGGGGATGTGAGAGTGCCCCAACAGGCAACGCTGAGTGTCGAAGTGGGCGAAATTGGCCACCGCCGCGCTGGTCGAGACAACGTATTCCCAGACGGGGTCTCGCGGGCTGCCGTGCACCAAAAGAAACTCGTCGATCCGGAGCTTCATCGGCTGTTTGAGCAGGAAAGTCTGCTGTTCCTCTGCAAGCTGATCCGCCGTCCACTGGGCGGCTTGAGTTGCGTGCGGATTGAACGCCTCGGTGCTCAGCTTCCCTATCGCGGCCAGGTCATGGTTGCCGACCACGGCTTTGTGTGCGTATCCACGCAGCAGTTCGATCACGGCCACGGGATCGGGGCCATAGCCCACTAGGTCGCCCAGCGACCATATTTCGTCGAAGCCGCCGCGTCGCTCAGCATCAGCTATCACGCTCTGAAATGCTTCAAGATTGCTGTGGACGTCGGAGACGATCAGGGCCTTCAATTCGGGCTTCACCTTGAGGACGGATTGCCTGCAACATATAATACACGACTGTTGGTCAACGAACTACGTCAAGCGAGGCGTCGTTAAGTATGTCTTACGTATGCGTTGGGCTCACGGCCCAGAGCCCGGAAGAGACACAAGCCATAGGACGGCTCCTGGGCATGTCGGCGATGCCGGGCGACGTCTATCTGCTCGTGGGAAATCTTGGCGCGGGCAAGACAACGCTGACGCAGGGCATCCTCTGGGGTTTGGGCTCCGACGAATACGCCCGCAGCCCAACCTTCGTGCTGGTCAACGAGTACAACGCCAGGCTGACGATGTACCACATGGACCTCTACAGGTTGGACTCGTACGAGGAGATCGTCGAACTGGGGTTGGAAGAGCACCTCGATGGCGACGGCGTGTGCGTCGTCGAGTGGGCGGACAAAGCTCCGGGCTACTTTCCGGAGGACCACGCCATGATAACGCTGGACGTCGTCGACCCGGACACACGTCGAATATCGCTGAGTTCGGAGTCCGATCGGTACGCGGAAATCGCCAGAGTCCTCCAGGCACAGCAGTCGAAGTAGCGGATCATGGAACTTTCGATCGACACCTCCACGCGTTACGCCTCCGTCGGCCTGTCTAGGCAAGGCGAGACCGTTGCCGAGCTCGCCTGGCGGTCGGAGCGCAACCACAGCGTCGAACTCGTTCCCGCGATTCGACGCATCATCGAGCATGCGGGAATCGACATCGAAGACCTTACAGCGGTCTTCTTGGCCGTCGGACCCGGCGGGTTCAGCGCTCTCAGGGTCGGCATGAGCACAGCGGTCTCTCTGGCCACCGCGCGAGACATCCCGCTCGTCGCCGTCGGCACGCTGGAGATCGAGGCGCTGCCGCATCGAGGGCTTGGACTTGAAATCATGGCGCTCATCGGCGCGGGCAGAACGCGGCTGTACCTCGGCGCCTACCCTGCCGACGGACCGATATCGACAGGCGAGATCGCGCTGACCGAGCACGACGCGTTCTTGGACGCGCTGGCGCCAGAGGCGATATACTGCGGCGAGGCCGTTCAGACGATGTCGTCGTCCATTCGCGAACGGCTCGGAGATGCCGCCCGGATCGCCGACGTCGCACCGCCCACGAGGCATGCCAGCGCCGTGGCTCGGCTCGGTTTCGAGCGCCTCCAGGCTGGCGACGTCGCGGATGCCGCGACGCTGGAGCCAGTGTACCTTCGCAGCTCTCAGGCCAGTTCCGCTGCTCGACGATGGGGACAGAGCCGGCGCTGACCTCACGGCGGAATCGGGACGCCCGCCACCTTGATTCATAATTATTGGAGAGTCCGAAAACATGGAAACAACACTGGTATTGCTTAAGCCGGACGCCGTGCAGCGAGGGTTGATCGGAGAGATCATCTCGCGGTTGGAGAGACGGGGCCTCAAGATCGTCGGAATGAAGCTGATGCAGGTTTCCGAGGAGCTGGCCCACCGCCACTACGGCGAGCATGAGGGCAAACCGTTCTTCGCGCCGCTCGTGAGCTTCATCACGTCGGGGCCCATCGTCGCCATGGCCATCGAGGGCGGCGACGCGGTCGCGCTGGTTAGGAAAACGATGGGCGAGACCAAGCCGGTCGACTCCCCGCCCGGATCCATCAGAGGCGATTTCGGCGTGGACATCGGGCGCAACCTGGTGCACGGTTCGGACTCAGTCGAATCGGCAGAGAGGGAGCTGGCGCTGTTCTTCCCGGACGGCGACATCCTGGGCTACCGGCGTTCGACGGACCCGTGGATCGCCGAGTAGCCTACTGGAGTCTGACCATCTCGACGGCCTTGGGCCAGACTCGTTCCAGATCGTAGAACTCGCGCTCTTCGGGGCCGAGCACGTGGACGACCACGTCGCCGAAGTCGATCAGCACCCACCCGCTGAGATGAGTGCCTTCCATGTGGTGCGCGCGGATATCGACCGCCCGCATGGCGTCTTGAACGTCCTCGATAAGCGCTCGCATTTGGCGAGGCGACTCGGCGGTCATGATGACGAAATAGTCCGCGAAATCCGTGGCTTCGCGGACATCGACCAGGACGATGTCGTACGCCTGCTTTTCCGAGGCCAGCTCGACCAAAGCGTGAGCCTGGTCGACTGGCTGAAGAACGACTTGTTCAGTCATGATTTCATTATAAGAGCGACGCGGGACGCGGTCAACGACGGGTGCGAATAGGCTTGGCCGTGAACGGCCAGAGCACCGACAGTGCGAAACCGGTGACCTGGGCTTTCATGCCCAGTCTACGTGTTCATCCCTCGCCGAATCCACTCACCCACCCCTCGATCGACCCGTTTTTGTTGAGCACCCCACAACCCCTATGCTACGCTGTCCCCTATGAGCAAGGGTCGTGTTGTCGTGGCCATGAGCGGAGGCGTCGACTCCTCCGTCGCGGCTTTGCTGCTCCAGCAGCAAGGCTACGAGGTGGTGGGCGTGACGATGCGACTTTGGACGCTGGAACGACCCAACGCCAGAGTCGGCCGGACGTGCTGCAGCATCGAGGACGTCGACGACGCCCGCCGGGTGTGTCAAATGCTCGGGGTTCGGCACTACTTCCAGAACTTCGAGCGCGAGTTCCAGGAACACGTGGTGGACTACTTTGTGCGTGAGTACGACCGGGGCCGAACTCCCCATCCCTGCCTCGCTTGCAACGACAAGATCAAGTTCGATTTCCTTCTCCGCCGCTCCATGTTCCTCGACGCCGATTTCATCGCAACCGGACACTACGCCAGAGTCCGCTGCGACGGCGACCGCATCAGGCTGCTGAAGGGCGTCGACGAGAGCAAAGACCAGTCGTACGTTCTGTTCACGCTGGGGCAATCCGAGCTGGGCCGGTTGATGCTGCCCGTCGGCGAGTATCCGAAGTCCGAGATTCGGCGCATCGCCGCCGACGCAGGGCTGCTCGTGGCGGACAAACCGGACAGCCAGGAGATATGCTTCATACCCGACAACGACTACCGCCGTTTCGTCGCCGACCGCACTCGATCCAAGCCGGGCGATTTCGTGGACTCGGCCGGCGCCGTTCTCGGCAGACACGAAGGCATACAGCACTTCACCGTGGGTCAGCGCCGACGCCTGGGACTGCCCGGCAACACCGGCGAACCCATATACGTCACCCGCATCGTCGCCGAGACCAACCAGGTTGTCTTGGGACCGCGGCACGAGCTGGACCAGATGCGTTTGTGGGCGTCAAAGGTAAGCTACGTCAGCGGACATGCACCGGATGGCCCGACACGGGTGACGGCGAAGATCCGCTACAAAGCCATCCACGCATCCGCCACGCTCATCCCGGGAGACGGCACGGCGGAATTGAATTTCGACGCGCCGCAACGAGCCGTGACGCCGGGGCAAGCCGTGGTGTTTTACGACGGAGAAGAGGTCATCGGCGGCGGCATCATCGAGACCGCGTCGCCGATCGACCCAGCATCGAACGAAGGGCAGGAACGCAATGGACTTCAAAGACATCATCCGGCTCGGGTTTCAGGAGTTCCTGGAGGAGCTGAAAGAAGCGCTCGACGGGCTCACGCCTGAGGAACGACGGTTTCAACCCGACCCGGAGTCTCATCACATCGATTTCGCCGTCTGGCACATGGCGCGGGTCGAGGACGACTGGCTCATGCGGTTTGCGCAACACGCCGAAACCGTCTGGCAGCGCGACAAATGGCACGAACAGTTCGGCATGCCGGAGCGCGACAGCGGCTTCGGATACACCGCCGAACAGGTCCGTGACCTAGCGGAGTTCGACATGGACCGGATGCTCGCGTACTACGACGCGGTCCGCGTCGAAACCATTCGGTTTCTGGACTCCATCACCGCTGACACGCTGGCCGAGACACCTCACGCCGAACGCAGGCCCGGCTACACCATCGCCAACATGTTCAGCCACGTGATGGTCGAGGAAGCTCAGCACGTCGGCCAGGTGGCATACCTGAGAGGAATTCAGCGCGGCATCGGCAAGTGACCCCATCTCGTCCCAACTACGACCTCGAGTCGAGCCTATGCGCACAGGGCTACTCGGCGATCGCAGGCGTGGTCTTTTGCGACGGAGATTAGGTCGGCGGCGGGACCATCGAGACTGGTCCACCCGCCGACGCGCCATCGAATGCAGGGCAGGAACGCAATGGACTTCAAAGACATCATCCGCTTCGGGTTTGACGAGTACCTGGGGGAGCTCAAGGACGCGCTGAAGGGACTCACCCCTGATGAGCGGCGCTTCCAACCCGCTCCTGAGTCCCACCACATCGATTTCGCCGTCTGGCACATGGCCCGCGTCGAGGACCACTGGATCCAGTTTTTCGCGCGACATGCCGATTCGGTGTGGCAACGCGACGGTTGGCATGAGCGGTTCGGCATCCCGGAACAGGACCACGGCGCCGGTTACACCGCCGAGCAGGTCCGCGATCTCCCGGCTTTCGACTTGGAGCAGATGATGGCGTACTATGACGCCGTCCGCGCGGAGACCTACCGCTACCTGGATTCCATAACGGAAGCCACGCTGCCAGAATCTCCCGATCCGGGACCAAGACAGGGCTACACAATAGCCAACATGTTCAGTCACCTGATCGTCGAGGAGGCCCAACACGTCGGTCAGATGGCCTACCTCAGAGGCATTCAACGCGGCCTGGGCAAATGAGTCCGTCCCGTCCCACCTACGACCTCGAGTCGAGCCTGTACGCCCAGGGATATTCGGCGGTTGCGGGAGTGGACGAGGCCGGACGCGGACCGCTGGCCGGCCCGGTCAGCGCAGGCGTCGCGGTGCTCCCTCGCGAGCCCGAGGGCGACTGGGTCGACCTGGTCAACGACAGCAAGAAGCTCTCGCTCCAGCAACGAGCGACCGCGTACGAAGCGATCAGACGCGAGGCCGTGTCGGTGGCCGTCGGCTACAGCTCGTCGCAGGAGATCGACTCGATGGGCATCGCGCCCGCGACACGCCTCGCGATCAAACGCGCGCTGGAGTCGATGACAGTGGCGCCCGACTACCTGCTCCTCGACGCGTTCCCCCTGCCGGGCGTCAACCTCCCGCAACAGGCGCTCAAGAAGGGCGACGCCCGATGCCTGTCCATCGCCGCCGCATCGATCGCCGCGAAAGTCGAGCGCGACCGATTGATGGCCAACCTCGACTCCCAGTTCCCGCGATACGGATTCGCCAGCAACAAAGGGTACGGAACAGCGTCTCATCTGAAGGCGCTCACCGAGCACGGCCCCTGCCCAATCCATCGCCTGACATTCGGTCGAGTCCGCGAGGCGCTGTCGCCCGCTCCGCAACGCTCGCCGAGCATCGGCAGCCAGGCCGAAGCCGTCGCGGCGGGCCACCTGCGATTTCTGGGCTACAACGTGCTCGACACCAACTACCGAACCCGCCGAGGCGAGATCGACATCATCGCCGAGCAAGACGGCACGCTGGTGTTCTGCGAGGTCCGAGCCCGACGCCGCTCCGCCCACGTCTCCCCCGAAGAATCGATCACCCCTGCCAAGAGCCGAAAGCTCATCGCCGCCGCCGAAGAATACCTCCAAACCTCCGAACGCCGCTGGGACGATTGGCGCATGGACCTCATCGCCTTGGAGCTCGACCGAGCAGGCAATGTAAGGCGCATCCGCATCCTCGAGAACGCGATCGAGGGATAGCGTGCCGCGGCTCGAGACGGCCCAAGGCGAGGCGTCCGGCACGACCAACGGGATTTGGACATCACGGAAAACCGAGCGTCCACTGAGTCCATTCGGTCACGCAACCGTAGTTCGAGGCGGTCTCGAGCGCATTGATTGGGGATTGACAACCCGTATCCCAAACCGTAGCGTGTTTGTCACCTCAGACAGGTTCGTTTGGGGTGAGATTATTGGCGATTGTGGAGATTCCGAACACCATGATCTTGTCCCGCACGACTGCTCTTATCGCTTTTGCCTTGGCAACCTCCGCTCTTCTCGTCGCGTGCTCGGGCGAGCCACCGTACCCACCGCCCCCACCAACGCCGGTGAACACGGCGGAGGGGCTTCGCGCAAGGATGGAGGCGCGGAAAAATCACAACAAGCTGGTCGTCGATGAGGATCTGGTGGCTTGGTACATTCCGTGTGATCCGAGCGCGGCGTCGTGGGTGGCGCCGATCATCGTCCATCACCTGCCGTCGATGTCTTCGGTGCACCTGAACAATGACGGCTCGCTCAAGACTTCGCCTGGGCCTCGATACGGGTCAGACGAAGGCCGTGAACGGTTGGCGGCAGTGTTAGCGGACGATGCCCTGATGGCGCGCATCGTCGGCAAGTGGAATGACCCGGATCATTGTCCGCCCGGATCGCGGGACATGTAGCGAGGGCCCGTCGCTTGGCAGCCACGCCAACATAGCCTCAGGGTCAGCCGTGGAGCTTTTGATCGCAGCCTGCCCTGCTGCTCAGCGTTCGGCTTCCAAGGTGTCCAAAGCTCTTTGCACGACGGGGATCAGCTCGGGACTGCGAATGGTGACGGTTTTCCATACAGCCTCGAGATCGACTCCGAAGTAGGCGTGGATCAACACGTCACGCATGCCAGCCATGTCTCGCCAGGGCACTTCGGGGAACCGGACCCGAATGTCGTCAGGGATGCGTTTTGTGGCCTCGCCGGTCATCTCGAGCGCACGAACAATCGCGTAGGAAGTCTTTTCGTCTAGCGCAAAGGCGGAGAACTCCATGCCCTCGGTGAACCTCTGCGTTGCTTGCATGGCCTCGAAAATGTCTCTCAGATAGTCAAGAGGCGTGCGGTTCATACAGATACGACTTCATCGAGAATTCGCTCACCGATCTGCGGTTTGAGAGCTTCCTTCATGACCAAGTCTACTTTGATTCCCAAAAGTTCGGACAGTTCTCTGCTCAGTGCAACGAACTCAAGCAAATCGGGTGTCTCCCCGAACTCGACTAACAGATCAAGATCG
>CEQE01064239.1_pt1 | contig 19210 bp, 14 predicted proteins | sample 356201 | NCBI WGS metagenome assembly CEQE01 (sample SAMEA2619970, study PRJEB7988) | marine metagenome | biome: marine biome (ENVO:00000447); feature: mesopelagic zone (ENVO:00000213) & marine oxygen minimum zone (ENVO:01000065); material: "saline water (ENVO:00002010), including plankton...
CACACTTAGCAGGCGTGCGCCTTAAGCCAACTCGGCCACCTCTCCTGGATTTGCTTCGCAAATACATTTAACTTAAAACCATTAAAATAAAAAATTAACATAACCTTTTCAGTTTTTTCGTAAAGATGAACGAAATCCACATAATTGTTTAACCAAACGTTCTGCTTCTTTTTCTATTTTCATATTAATTTCATCACTTATCATTTTGTAGTTTAGGGCTAAATCATAACCTGCAACGACTTCTCTGCACAATTTGCCAAAGTCTTTGCATCCCCATATACTTTAAGATTTTTAAATCTAAATGCGCTGCTTTGCAACTACTAATAACCTTTTATTTCATTGTTTACAAAAAAATTATTAGTTATTTGTTAATCAGTAAAAATTGCGGCGCAATTTTATACGGAGGGAGTAGGATTCGAACCCACGGAACTTTCGTTCAACGGTTTTCAAGACCGCCGCCTTCAACCACTCGGCCATCCCTCCTTAATTTGCTTCGCAAATATTAATTACATTTTAACTTAAAACTATCAATAAAAAAAGTTGTTGGTTAATTAGTTATTAGTATTTATAAAAAATTATTATGCGATTTTTTCTAGACCATCCATATAGTTACGAAGAGCTTCCGGAATCACGACAGACCCATTTTCCTGTTGATAGTTTTCTAATACAGCAACCAACAATCTGCCGACCGCCAATCCTGAACCATTCAAAGTATGGACAAACTCCGGTTTAGAATCCGGTTTCTTTTTAAAACGAATTCTTGCCCTGCGTGCTTGAAAATCTTCAAAATTGCTGCAAGATGATATCTCCCTGTATCGCTTCTGACCGGCCATCCAGACTTCAATATCGTAAGTTTTGGCAGCAGCAAAACCCAGATCAGCCGTACACAGACAGACAACTCTATAGTGAAGATTTAACCTTTTTAATACTTCCTCAGCGTCATTTAACAAAGATTCCAATTCATCATAAGAAGTTTCCGGCGCCACAAACTTTACCAGTTCCACTTTATTAAATTGGTGCTGCCGTATCAGGCCGGTAGTATCTTTACCGTATGATCCTGCCTCACTACGAAAGCAGAGCGTATTTGAAGTATATCGTAAAGGCAATTCTTCTGACGAAAGGATTTCATTACGATGCAAATTAGTTAACGGCACTTCCGCCGTAGGTATTAAATATGAGTCAGTGTTCTCCAATTGAAATAGATCTTCTTTAAATTTCGGGAGCTGCCCGGTTCCAATCATGCATTCTTCCTTTACTATAACCGGAAGCATCATTTCCTTATAACCATGTTCCCTTGTTTGAAGATCGAGCATAAAATTTATCAATGCCCTCTCTAATCTTGCCCCCGGTCCTACGTTAACAACAAATCTGGCGCCTGATAATTTCGCCGCTTTTTTGAAATTTAGGATATCCAGGTATTCACCAATTGCTGCATGTTCTTTTGGTTTAAAATTAAAATCCGGTGGTTTTCCCCATTTTCTTATTTCCTTATTATCGTTTTCACTTTTACCTAAGGGAACTGTTTTATGAGGGGTATTTGGAATTAAAAAAAGTAATTCTTGTAATTTACTATCAAGTCCATTTTGTTTTTCCTCTAATTTTTTAATTTTCTCTGATATTTCTTTTACTTCTTCTTTTTCACGCTCTTTTCCTTCTCCCTTAGACTTCCCTATTTCAGATGAAATGATTTTTCTGCGGTGTCGTAATTCTTCAACTTCTTTTAAGATTAAACGCTTTTGATTATCAAGCTCCAAAACTTGATTAATGTCAAAAACCATACCTCTTGCATCAAGTTCTTTTTGTATTTCATTTGATTTTTCTCTTATTTTCTTTAAGTCCTGCATCTATCTTCTTCTTGCGGATAAACGTTTTTCAATAGAACTGATCTTCATTTCCAATAGCTTTTTATTTGAATAATTATCCTTCAATTCTCTAAATATAGTTAACGATTCTAATAAATTTCCTTCTTCTTCATAACAGGATCCTATTTCAAATTTAATTTCAGGCATAAAACGGCTATCAGGAAATTTTTCTTCAAACCTATCATAATTCTTAACGGCTTTGGAGCATTCTCCTAAAATAAAATCACTGGTTACTATTTGATATATGGCTTCTTCTACAAGAGGACTGACAGGGAACCTTTCTACCAAGGTTTCATATTCTACGATAGCCTGTTTATAATCACCTTTTTTAAAATAACATTTTGCTATTTTAAACTGTCCTTCGCCCGGTGAAATCCAGTTTTCAAAATTATTTATCAGACGCTGGTATTCAATAATCGCTTGATCATAGTCATTCAAACTATTTTCGTATATTTCAGCAATATAACTCTGCGCCTGGAATTTTAGTTTAACGCGGGTATTCTTAATAAGAAGCAATTGCCGAAAAGATTTTATAGCATTTGAAAAATCGCTATTGCTTAAGTAATAAAGCTCCCCGGCTTTAAAAAGGGCATCGTCATGCAGATCGCTGGCGGGATATTTTTCTATAATATTTAAAAATTTATTTAATGACTTTTCTGTCTCTCCTTTGCTCCATAAATCCTGCCCGGTCTTATAAAGGATATCAGCGGATTCCCTCGAGCACGAAGTACTTGTTATAATTAAGAGGAACCAGACGTATATAAAAAAAAATCTGCAATATCCCACTATTCCTCTTTTTCGACGACTCTCGCCATATCAACTATTTTTGTATTTTCTTTTAAACTAACAATGCGAGATCCTTGTGTATTTCTACCTATGGTAGAAATTTCACTGACCTTCATACGTATGATGTTTCCGTCCGAAGTAATCACCATAAGTTGATCTTCGTCAGAAACTATTTTTATGGACATAACTTTTCCATTTCTTGCCGTACACTTGATATTAATTACTCCTTTACCCCCTCGACTTTGAACACGATATTCTGAGCTTTCTGTTCGCTTTCCAAAACCATTTTCTGTAATAGTCAGAGCCGTCGCCTTGTCACCGATAACTTCCATACCAACAACCTCATCTTCCTTCTTTAAAGTTATACCCCGGACCCCTCTTCCTGACCTTCCAATAGGCCTGATTTCTTTTTCGTCAAACAGGATGGCCATGCCACTTTTTGTTCCCAAAAAGATTTTTCTTTTGCCATCTGAATGCTTAACACCAATAAGCTCATCTCCTTTATCGATTGTCAGAGCAATAATACCACTTGACCTGGGATTGCTGAAGGCCATTAAAGGGGTCTTTTTAATAATTCCATTTTTTGTGCCCATAACTAAAAAACGGTCCTCTTCAAATTCTTTCACCGGGACAACGGCGGCTATTTTTTCCTCTTTTTGTAGTTGTAGCAGGTTAACTATCGAAGTTCCCTTTGAGGCTCTTCCAAACTGGGGAATTGCATGAACCTTTAACCAATATACTCGGCCTATATCCGTAAAGAAAAGGAGATATTCGTGGGTGCTTGCTATATATAAATCCTTTATAAAGTCTTCTTCCTTTACGGACATGCCTTTTATTCCTCTTCCGCCTCTTCGCTGGGCTCGATACAGGCTTACAGGATTTCGCTTAACATATCCGGTATTGGATATTGTTACGACCATATCTTCTTCAACAATCATATCTTCTATGCTGATATCTTCAGTTACTTCAATGATTTCTGATCTTCTTTCGTCGCCATATTTATCCAGGATTTCCTTGAGTTCATCTTTAATAATTTTAAAGATCTCTTTCTCACTGCCTAATACAAAAGTTAACCACTGGATCCTATCTTCCAGTTCTTTCAATTCATCTAATATCTTTTGTCTTTCCAGTCCGGTCAGGCGCTGCAGTTTCATATCCAAAATGGCTTTAGCCTGGATTTCATCCAGTCTAAACTTCGCGATCATCTTCTCCTGGGCTTCCTTGGGTGTTGCCGCTTTTTTAATTAATTTAATAACTTCATCCAAAGAGTTCAGCGCTATTTTTAATCCCCGCAGTATATGAGCTTTTTCTTTTGCTTTTTTCAGATCAAATTCGGTGCGTCGGGTAACTATCTCTTTTCTGAACTGAACGAACTTACCCAGCAGGGTTTTGAGATCCATAACTTTGGGTTGATATCTGTCCAGTGCCAGCATAATAACCCCGAAGGTTTCCTGCATCTGGGTTTGCTTGTATAATTTATTCAATATCACCTGGGTCATGACATCTTTTTTTAATTCTATTACTACACGAATCCCATCCCTGTCAGACTCGTCTCTTAAATCGGAAATGCCTTCAATTTTTTTGTCTCTTACTAATTCTGCTATTTTCCCGACGAGCTTTGCTTTATTAACCTGGTAAGGTAACTCACTTACAATTATGCTTTCCCTGTCATTTTTCGCGTTTTTTTCAATAATTGCTTTTGCTCTCATTTGAATTCTTCCACGTCCTGTTTCATACGCGGATTTAATCCCTTCTTTTCCGTAAATAAATCCGGCGGTTGGAAAATCCGGCCCTTTCACAAATTTCATTAAATCCTTAATAGTAATTTCCGGATTGTCAATAAGAGCAACTATTCCAGTTATTATTTCATTCAAATTATGAGGAGGAATGTTGGTGGCCATCCCAACCGCAATTCCTGATGAACCATTAACTAACAGGTTTGGGATTTTGGCCGGCAACAATAAAGGCTCTTTAAGGGATTCATCATAGTTTGGCCCAAACTCCACGGTTTCTTTCTCGATATCATCCAGCATTTCTGCAGACATCCTGTCCATCCTGATTTCTGTATACCTCATTGCCGCCGGAGAATCACCGTCAACAGAACCAAAGTTCCCCTGGCCGTCTACAAGAGGGTACCTGAGAGAAAAACTCTGGGCCATTCTAACAATTGTGTCATATACAGCGGTGTCTCCATGGGGATGATATTTACCAATCACATCCCCGACAACTCTTGCAGATTTTTTATATGGTTTGTTCCAGTAATTGCTTAGTTCGTTCATAGCAAATAGTATCCTTCGGTGAACAGGTTTTAAACCATCTCGAACATCCGGAAGCGCTCTTCCCACAATTACGCTCATTGCGTAATCTATATAGGATTTTTGCATTTCGTCTTCAATGTTCACCGATTCAATTTTTTCTCTTATGGGTTCCATTTAACTCCTCTCATAAATAACAGGAATATAAATTTTTTCGACAAAGTTGTGGAAAGATAGGGATAGCAACTTCGCAATAACAATAAAACAGGCAGGCAATATAAACCCGGTTAAATATCTAAATTACGAACCTGGTTTGAATTTTGTTTTATGAATTCTCTTCTCTGCTCGACTTGATCACCCATCAAAACTGTAAACATATCATCTGCTGCCACAAAATCATCGGTTTTCACTTGCAGTAAAATTCTCTTCTCCGGATCCATCGTTGTTTCCCACAATTGGGCCGGGTTCATTTCGCCAAGTCCTTTATATCGCTGAACAAGCAGCCCTTTTTTTCCGTCGTTAATTATGGTTGTCATCAATTCTTCTTTTTTGTTTATTATCGTTTTTGTTCCGTTTTGCATTAATTCAAAGGGAGGTTTACCCAAAGCCTCAATAAACTTGTATATCTTCTGAATATTTTTGTAAAGAACGGAAGTTATTAATTCTCGATTTATTTTTGTTTTAAATCCATTATTGTTCCTAATCCCTTCTATCATTACTTCAAACTTATTATTATCTTCATCAATCTGAATTGTTAGTTTATCTATAGTTAAAACATTATTAATTATTAACGCCGTTGGTTTATCGGCTATAGCATAAATATTTTCAGATATTTTTTTAATTTTTAATTCTGATTTTTTAAATTGATCTAATTCTTCTTTTGAGAGTTTCTTTAATATTTTAATAAAAACGGGAATATTGGAAACAGGCGCCTTTGAGCCTTCTTTCTTTAAAAGGTTTTTAAGAATATTTTTCACCGACTTCGTTAATTCAACTAAATCCGCAAAGGCTTTTTTATCCAAATTTTCTTTTAACATCCCTTCTATTAATTCTTTTGGCAAACTATATCTTTCTAATTTTTCTTCATACTTTTTAAACTCTATTAATCTTGATATAATTTTTTCCAATTCTTTCCCTGTGCTGCTTTTTCCGTTTCTACTTGTTTTCAGTTTTACATTCTCTACGCCAAACTGAACTAACTTTTCTGTAAAAGTTTCTTCGTTTTTAAGATATTCCTCGTACTTTCCCTTTTTCAGTTTATAAAGAGGTGGCTGAGCTATATACAAGTATCCTTTTTCAATAATTTCATACATTTGTCTGAAGAAAAATGTGAGCAAAAGAGTTCTTATGTGTGACCCATCAACGTCCGCGTCGGTCATGATAATAACTTTATGGTATCTCGCCTTGTCTATTTTAAAATCTTCTTTACCAATTCCAGTGCCTAATGCGGTAATCAACGTACGAATTTCATCACTACTGAGCATCTTGTCATACCGCGCTTTTTCAACATTCAAAATTTTTCCTTTTAGTGGTAATATTGCTTGGTTTTTTCTGTCTCTTCCCTGTTTTGCGGAACCACCTGCTGAATCTCCTTCTACTATATATATTTCAGAATAAGATGGGTCTTTTTCAGAACAATCCGCCAATTTTCCAGGTAAAGAACTAACCTCAAGGGCGCCTTTTCGTCTTACCAATTCCTTTGCTTTACGGGCGGCCTCTCTTGCCAAGGCTGCATTAATACCTTTTGATACAATTGCTTTCGCAATTTTTGGGTTTTCTTCAAAGAATTCAGACAGTTTTTCATTAACCGCCTGCTCAACAATCCCTTTAACTTCACTATTTCCAAGTTTAGTTTTTGTTTGTCCTTCAAATTGTGGATCTGGTATTTTTACGCTTAATACCGCTGTCAATCCTTCCCTAACATCATCGCCACTCAAATTGGTTTTCAAATTTTTAAGAAGGCCTTTTCCTTGCGCATAATTATTGAGGGTTCTTGTTAATGCCGATTTAAAACCACTTAAATGCGTTCCTCCCTCGTGAGTATGAATATTATTTGCAAATGAAAAAACATTTTCTTTGTAACTATCGTTATATTGAACAGCGAGTTCTAAGTTAATATTGTCTTTTGTTTTTTCTATATAAACCGGCTTTTTATGTAATGGGTTTTTTTTCTCATTTAAAAGAAGAATAAACGAAACTATACCACCTGAATAATAGAATTCATTTTTCTTTTCATTTCTCTCATCAAAAATTAAAATTTTTAACCCTCTATTTAAAAAGGCCAGTTCTCTAAGCCTCTGCGACAGTAAATCAAAACTATATATACTTTCTTCAAAAATTGTCTCATCCGGCTTAAACCATATTTTTGTACCGGTTTTTTTTGCTTTTCCAACCGCCTTTAATGAATTTTTAGGAATTCCTTTTTTGTATGTCTGATAGTAAACTTTATTATCTCTTTTTATCTCCATCTTTAACTCAGCGGATAATGCATTAACAACCGAGACACCTACTCCATGTAACCCTCCAGAAATTTTATAAGATTTATCATCAAACTTACCCCCTGCGTGTAAAGTTGTCATTACCACCTCAGCCGCAGGTTTTTTCTTATCTTTATGATAATCAACAGGAATACCCCTCCCGTTATCAATTACCGTAATACTATTATCTATATGAATAGTTACTTCTATTTTATTACAATATCCTCCCATAGCTTCGTCAATACTATTATCAACAACTTCGTATACGAGATGATGGAGTCCATTTTTTGCAGTATCTCCTATATACATAGCCGGTCTTTTTCTAACCGCTTCTAATCCTTCAAGCACTTTTATACTGGAGCTATCGTATTTTTTTTCCATAAGAGTTTTTGGGTTTTAAAAGGATTTACAACTTTTATTATTTTTGTTAGTTAATTCTCTACTTAATAATATTTATAAATATTAGTTGTTGTTGTAGAGGGTGTTAATATGTGAATAACCGGGTAACTTTAAAAAAATTAATAGATTATTAATAGTTGATATGTTTAAAAATTAATTTTATATTAACATAAAAATAGAGAAAGATCATTTTTAACTTTTAATTAACAGTTTATTCAGTTGTTTTACCTGGAGATGATATCTTTTAACTGTTTAATATTATGGGCTATATCGGGATTGGATTTCAATTCTGAATTAATTTTTTTACAGGCATGAATAACAGAGGTATGATCTTTTCCTCCAAAACTTTTTCCTATCTCAGGCAAAGAGGTATTTGTTAATTCCCTGCATAAAAACATTGCTAAATGCCTGGCAAAAACAACAGCCCTAGTTCTGTTTTTTGATTTTAAATCTGATATTTTTAAATGAAAAAAACCTGAAACTTCTTTCTGGATTAATTTTATAGTGATAACTTTTTCCTTTTCATAAAAAAGATCTTTCAGTACCTCTTCGGCCATATCAAGAGCAATTGATCTATTCGTCAAACTGCTGTATGCAATAATTCTTATAAGAGCGCCTTCCAGTTCCCTAACGCTCGAAAAAATTTTTCTTGCTATATATCCCGCAACGTTATCCGGCAGTTTAAAATTAAAAGTATCCGCTTTTTTCTTCAAAATCGCCATTTTTGTTTCGTATTCCGGAGGTTTTATATCGGCAATGAGACCCCACTGAAAACGGGAGACTAACCTTTCCTCCAGTTTAGGAATATATTTTGGAAAGCGGTCGCTTGCAATAACAATCTGTTTCTCGGATTCAAACAAGGTATTAAATGTATGAAAGAACTCTTCCTGTGATTTCTCTTTGCCTGCGAGAAACTGGATGTCATCCATTAATAATATATCTACATTTCGGTAGAGTTTTCTAAAATTCTCTGCATTCTGTTGTTTAATAGCTGAAATAAGGTTTGTAAGAAATCGTTCGGAGGAGACATAGCAAATTTTTTTTCGCTTATCCTTTGTTAAAATGTGGTGTCCAATTGCATGAATAAGATGAGTCTTCCCGAGGCCTACTCCGCCGTAGATAAACAAAGGATTGTAAGCTTTTGACGGTGCTTCGGCGACCGCATATGCAGCAGCTTGTGCAAACTGATTACAGGTGCCGGTAATAAAGTTATCAAAAGTATACATTTTGTTCAAACCGTGTCTGTCATAGTTTGTTTTACTAATCTCCTCTTCAACTTTTTCTATAAGAGGAGAAATATCTTTTGATTTATTTGTTTCTTCTAATGGACTTTTTTTTGCATTTGAAATCGTTAAATCAATAGAAATATTGCTTCCACATATTTTGCAAAGAGTTTCTTCTAAAAGAGGCTGATATTTGGAAGTTAACCATTCTTTATGAAATTTACTGGGAACTTCTATCGTGGCTTTCTCTTTAGAAAATGAAATGATTGAAATAGGCAAAAACCATGTTTCATAAACTTGCGGAGGAAGATTTTTTTTGATTTCTTTTAGACAGTTGTTCCAAAGATTTTCCATAAGTGTGAAACTTAAGCGAGGTAAAAAGAAGAAGAAGTCAAGTATAAGCGAACTGAAAATAAAAATGCAAGAGGAATTATAAGAGGTTTTTAAAATATTTTATGGTATTAAAGGTTTAAGGTCATAAGACAGACGCGCGAACAGTAAACCTATATTTAACAGTCCTTTGGCTCCCATGTTGGAAGGATTCTTTCTTTTAAATTAAGATGTACGAGAACCCTGTCCACTATGAAATCAGATATGTCATCAAGATTCTTGGGTCTATGGTAAAAACCAGGAGAAGCAGGCAAGATAACAGCACCGGCTTGCGATAGGGCTAACATGTTTTTAAGATGGATAGTATTATATGGAGTTTCGCGGGGAACACAGACGAGGGAAAAACCTTCTTTTAAAGCAACGTCAGCAGAACGGGTTATGAGATCTTCCGAAACACCGGCAGCGATTCTGCCAATACACCCCATTGAAGCAGGAATAATTACCATTCCATTGTGACGAAAAGAACCGGAGGATATTTTACTGTTCAATTGAGAATTGTCGTAAAGAGACACTCCCTCTTTTTCAAAATAGGAACAAGACAGGTTCAGCTCATTTTTCAGAATTTTTTTGCCATTTTCAGAAATTATAAAATGAATGCGGGCCTTACTGTCGATTAATGAGTCAAATAATTTTTTAGAATAAATGGCCCCGCTTGCACCTGTAATTGCAATAATATATTCATGCTGCATTATAATGTTATCAGGAAAAAATGTTTTTAAAATAAATCATTGATTTACTTATATTTTGAGAGCTAAGTATTGGTAGTAAGAAGGGATAACTTTTCGATGGTAATTTCATAAATATTTTTTTTGATAGAATCTAACGGACGTGAGCCGTTGATTCTCTTAATAAATGGATCGTTAAAAGAGTCGAAAATTTCTTTTACCTTTAACAAATAATGTTCTTTTTCAAAAGCATCTCTTTTTCCTTTGCGCCCGGCTTCTATCCGCTTTAATCCCAATTCAGCTTTAATATCGAGATAAAAAACAAGATCGGGTTTTAATGCAAAAGCCTCATTCATTGCCCTGATGTGTTGAGGTTCTACTCCCAAAGCTCCTTGATATGCTATTGTAGAGAAATAATACCTGTCCTGAATAATAACTTTGTTATCTCTCATAGCAGGAAGTACGTTTTTGTTAATATTATCTTTCCTGTCTTCTATAAATAGATTTAATTCCTCCTGTGGTGAAATATCCTTCCTTCCATTGGAGAGAAGCTCTTTAATTTTCCTCCCCCAGTAGCCGTTCGTTGGTTCGCGCAGCAAAATAGTGTCGTATCCTTCATTAACTAAAAACTCTTTAAGTAAAAAGGACTGGGTAGTTTTGCCTGAACCATCCAGTCCCTCGAAAACGATAAAAAAGCCTCGTTGAAGTCTCTTTAGTTCACTCACTTGCATTTGACTGGCTATTATTAATTAGGGTTTCTAATTTTGACTTATCCTCTTTAGATATTTCTAAGATCTGTATACCAATATGATAAGGAAATTGAGGATTGAGATCAGTTTTATCATACCAGGCAACTTCGCCTAAAACATATACAGTATCAGAGGACTTACTTTCTTCTTCTTGCTGGAGTTGTAACTTTATTCCAATCCGGTTTTTTTTCGTCATAGAGCTATCATGAGAAATATGGAAACGTCCGATTTGCACTAATCCTGCTTCCAGGCCCAGACATAACCCATCGAGGGCGATATTATTTACAATGCCCTTTGATTCAGCCAATGTTTCTAAGGGGTTCTCGCCGCTGATAATTTTAAAATTTGCCTTTAAAGATGTTTTGAGGCGTCTGAATTGTCGTTTATTAGGAAGATTTGATTTAAAAAAACCAGCCATTTATTTATGAGGAGAAATTTATTGCTAATGCTTTGATATCATTAACAGTATCGTTTGTCAATGCTTTTCAACAGTTGCCCAGTCTTTATTCCCCCCCCCATATATTGCAAAACTAACATTAACCTTGCCTGCAGTGCATAAAAAAAACTGGTGTTCGTACAAAAAAAAAGACAGGGTATTTTAATACCCTGTCTTTAAAATTAAAAAACCTTGACCCTTATTTAGAAGCGGATTCCGCGTAAAGTGTTGCAATCTTACTTCCTGAAAAAGGCTCAACGTTAACGGTTGGTTCTATTGGTTCATTTCCTTTTATTAGTTCTGAGTTTGAATAAGATTTTTCTTCAAAAGTCTCTTTCGATTTTATTAAGACAAATTTAGTATAAGCGAAGTCTCCGGGCTCAACGCTGAAACCCATCCTTGGTGCGCCATTTTTCAGATGACTTCCCACTTGAGGCCTTTGTGAATAGATCGTTTGCCGGCCAGCTTCAACAAGCTTATCTTTCATTTTAAATTTAAGATTGTTAACAAGGCCCTCGTTTACTCGGGAATTAATGGCAATGTCCTGAAAACCAATGAACATAAAATACCTCCATGTATTCATGTTAGAGTTGATTAATAAAGTATGCTTGAGTCAACCCTCCCCTGACGTCGTTTTTCTTTAGATGAAGCTCATTGACCCCTAAAACACCTCCTTTTTATTCGAAATAAATATAGAAAAATATTATACTTTTTAACCCTCCTCAATCTCTTCCATGAGAAAGGATGGAGGGATAAAAAGTTTTTTCAAAATTAACTATAAAACCTATCGTCAAAACGCCGAAAAAGCTTAATGCTTTTTTTAGTTTTGAGCAGAAAAAGTAAATTGATGCCAAAAACCCAAATATTTAACTAAGGTTTGTCCTGAATTACTTGACATGTAGAGAAATAAGGCTATTTTATAAATTATATAGCACCGGGATTAAAATTTCGTTGAGAAGGATTTACTCTGTTCCTAAACTAAACTTACTATGAACAAAAAAGCTATTGGGCTATTATCAGGTGGATTAGACAGCACTCTGGCTGTCAAGATTATGTTGGATATGGGCATTGAGGTCATTGCTCTCAACTTCCTCAGTCCTTTTTGCACATGTACCAGTAAAGGAGCAGGGTGTAAAAGTGAGGCCTTAAAGGCATCAAAGCAGTTCGGGATTAAATCAAAAACTCTCTTTTTAGGGGAAAAATATCTTGAAATGGTGAAAAGCCCGAAATACGGTTATGGGAGCAACATGAATCCATGCATAGACTGCAGGATTATGATGTTTAAGGATGCTAAGAAACTTATGATTGATGAAAACGCTTCTTTTATATTTACCGGCGAGGTGCTGGGCCAGAGACCTATGTCACAAAGGCGTGATACCATGAATATTATGGAAAGAGACAGTGGGCTAAAAGGGCTCATTGTTCGTCCTCTTTCAGCAAAATTTCTTAAGCCGACTCTGCCTGAAATTCACGACATAATAAATCGTAACCGACTGCTGAAAATAAGAGGCCGATCTAGAAAACAGCAGATTACTTTAGCAGAAGAAAAGGGTATCTACAATTATCCTTGCGCATCAGGCGGCTGCCTGCTTACAGATTATCATTTTGTAAAAAGATTAAAAGACCTTTATCGCTTCCAAAATCCTGTAAGCTTAAACGACGCCAGATTATTAAGAGTAGGAAGGCACCTCCGAATTAATGACCGGTGCAAAATAATTGTTGGAAGAAATAAGGAAGAAAATGAAAAACTCGAGAAATTGGTGCAACCGGGAGACCATATATTTAGATCAACCGGGCATAAAGGGCCTTTAGTTGTGGCTAAAGGAGAAATTGAAAATGGGGCAATGGAAATGATTTCCGCAATTACCGCTCATTACAGTAAAGCCCCGAAGTCAATTAAAATTCCCATAGAAATTTACAAAGATCCTGATTACAAACTTCCACCACAAGAAGCTTGCTCCTTAAGTGAAAAAGTCGTAAAAAACCTCTTGCTTTAATACGTCCCAACGTTGGGCTCTGCAAGTTAAAATGCTTAGAGTACAGGAAGCAAGGAAAACCCCAAGCCACCATTCTGATACCACCGCATCTGTTTAATACTTGCCAGTTTTCCACAATACTTGACGCATTTAGTCGGATTTGATATATTGTTAAAATTATGGTGCTTGATACAATTAGAGACGACATTCAAATAGCTCTTACAAGGGACCCGGCTTCTCGAAATTTTCTTGAAGTTATTTTTTGTTATCCCGGCTTTCATGCGATAATCATACACAGAATAGCGCATTGGTTTTGGATTAACCGCTTATTTCTGATCAGCAGAATTATATCCCATATCAGTCGATGGATTACCGGTATTGAAATTCATCCTGGGGCGAAAATCGGAAAAGGGTTTTTTATTGATCATGGAATGGGAGTTGTAATAGGGGAGACAACGGAAATCGGAGATAATTGCACGATTTACCAGGGAGTTACTTTAGGTGGTCTCAGCCTGAAAAAAGAAAAACGCCACCCGACGGTGGACCATAATGTTGTCGTTGGTGCGGGAGCTAAAATTTTAGGACCTGTCTCTGTGGGGTCTAATTGTAAAATAGGCGCGGGTTCAGTCGTCTTGGAGGATGTTGCCAAAAACTCTACTGTTATCGGAGTGCCCGGAAGAATAATTTATCGGGGAGATAGTGACCCGCTTGAAAATATGGATGATGATTTAAAAAGGTTTCCGGACCCTGTTGCACAAGCCATTAAATGTTTACTGGAAAAGATTCCTAAACTTGAAAAAGAACTTAAAGAACTTAAAAAATTTAATAGCATTAATAAAAAGAGCATAAAAAAAACAAAATCGTTGAAAGTTGCGAAATAGTTTGTAAGCCATTAGCCCTAAACTTTTAGATTATTGAAAGGACTTGGATTTGAGAAAAGTTTATTTAGACAATAACGCTACCACCCCAATACACCCGGAAGTCTTTGAAGCCATGTCTCCTTATTTAAAGGACTATTTCGGAAACCCTTCCAGCGCCCATCAGTTTGGCAGGCCTATAAAAGTGGTCATGGACGAAGTCCGTGAAAAGATTGCGGAAATGCTCAATGCGTCCCCATCTGAAATTATATTTTGCAGTGGAGGCAGTGAATCGGACAATATCGCTATTAAAGGAGTGGTTCTCTCTAATTTAAACGATAAAAAACATATAGTAACCTCTCAAGTTGAACATCCAGCGGTTTTGAATACCTGTCGCCTTCTCGAGAAAATGGGTTTTGAGGTAACTTATGTTAAGGTAGACCAGTACGGGATGGTTAATCCGGAAGAAATAAAAAAAGCTATCAAAGAAAACACAGTCCTGATTTCTATCCAGCATTCCAATAATGAAGTCGGCACGATTCAGCCGGTAGAAGAAATAGGAACAATTGCTAAAGAGAGAAATATTTTTTTTCATACGGACGCGGTTCAAAGTTTTGGAAAAATTCCTTTGAATGTAAATGATTTAAAAGTTGATTTTTTGTCTATTTCCGGTCATAAACTTAGCGGGCCGAAAGGCATAGGAGCACTCTATATTAAAAACGGGACGTCAAAACTGTTTCCAATAATCAGCGGTGGCCACCATGAAAGAAACAGGAGGGCGGGCACTGAAAATGTACCGGGGATAGTTGGCCTTGGAAAGGCTTGTGAAATAGCAAAAAGAGAGATGGAGTCCGGATCAAAATATTTGGCAGGGTTACGTGATAGTTTGCATCGAAAACTGGCAAGCTCGATCCCCAAAACCACCCTTAATGGACATCCAACGAAACGGTTGCCAACAACTTTAAATATTGGCATCGAATGCGTAGAAGGAGAATCCATCATGATTAACCTTGATCTTCAAGGAGTAGCTGTCTCTACCGGGTCTGCCTGCAGTTCCGGCACTCTGGAACCTTCCCATGTATTGACTGCAATGGGGATACCTCACGAAAAAGTGCACGGTTCCTTACGTTTCAGCTTTGGGAAAATGAATACGGAAGAGGATGTAAATTATGTTGCTGAAATATTACCACCCATCGTAAAAAAAATCAGAGAGATCTCACCATTATGGAATGAATAAATGCTCGGCAAAATCATTTCTGATTATAAGGAACAAAGTCAACACTATAAAGATAATCTGTATAAGCAACTACAGAGTCTTTTCCGGAACGACTTTTCATCCGAGCAGGCACACAAAATAACTAAACCCGACTTTAATCTTTACTACAAAAATAAAATCCTCACGTTAGTTGAAGCTGAATCAGCAAATCATTATAAAAACATATCGAACAGTAACTACCCCTTTGAAATATTATTTCAAAGGACAGCCCTGATCGATGCGGTGATAAGGTTCAGCCTGGAATGTGCTGCTCTACAATTTAACATAACAAATAAAACTTCACTAAAAGAAGAAAACGTTCCTTTTGCCATTGTAGCCCGCGGGGGATACGGGCGGAGTGAAATGTTCCCATTATCAGATATAGATCTTGCCATTGTATCGAATCACCACTCACACGCGGATAAAACGGTTAAAGGAATTGTTAGGAACTTTGAATATCTTTTTGTTCACCAGAATATCTTTCCTTCTTCAAGCAGTTTCGGGTATTTGACTTTAGACGAAATCAGTATGCCTTCAACAGAAAAAGAGATTATTAATTTCAGGTCTTTGCTGGAAGGACGGTTTGTTTCGGGAAGCGAGGAAACATTCAATCTCTTCCAGAAGAAAGTATTCTCTTTATTAGAATCGAACAAGCAATTTTTTATTGAAGATAATATTACGTATACGGAATGTTATACCGTTGAAAATACCGTTTTTCAGCAGGAACCGGATGTTAAAAATGATATTCGCCGTTATTACTGGGCGTTATTTTTAACAAAGATAAAGTTTAGCTTTAAAGAATCTTCTATGACGGAAATTATGTACAGGCTGTTGTCTGAAAAACAAATAAGCGAGCAGGTTTATAAAAGGGACCTTGTTGCGTTAAATTTCTTAACCAAAATCCGATTACTGCTCCATCTTATTCAGCCATCCGGTAACAAGGATAAATTGTCCTTTGAAAACCGTGAAAGGATAGCAAAAACCCTCGGTTTTGAAGTTAATGATTTTTACAAAGAGTATTTCTATCATGCGGCTCTTCCTTTAAAACGGGACGGAAGAAATCTTTTATGGGACTGCATATGGCGGGATGAGACGGTTGCCAAAAATTTGAACGCTTATTTAGGTATAAACGATAAAAATACTATTGTCTTCCTTCCCGGCAAGGAAAAGATCTTTTCTGATTCTCCTGAGAAAATATTTGACCTAATGAAGTTTGTCGCAGAAGAGGGTTTCAATATGTCGTACCCGATTATTCTTTCCATAGAAGAAAATAAAGACAATTTAGTCCCCATTTTTATGGAAAGTAAAACTAAAAGCAAGATGATTGAAATATTTCAGCACATATTAATGGGCAAATATTTTGCAAAAGCCATTCGCGATATGAATGAATTTGGCTTCATAGGTAATTTCATTATTCCCAAATTCTCAGCTCTTAGCGGCTTGCCGCAGGATATTTACGTGCACCGCTTTCCTGTTGATATTCATATTATGGCAGCTTTAGACGCTATTAATATGCTTGAATTAAATCAAGGCGATCCATTCCTTGTCCAACTCTATCAAAACCTTAAAAACAATATAGTTTTGAAATTAGCAACTCTGTTGCATGACATTGGAAAGGGATACAAAACCGGACATCAAAATGAAGATGAAGTTGGCGAGGCGATGACTCCTGCTATTCTCAAGGAATTGGGCACCATAGATCAAAGAAATATAGATTCTGTAAGCTTTCTTGTTGGGAAACATCTTGCAATGAAAGATTTACTCGATCTTGATCCTTATGATGATGAAACATACGAAATGATATGGAAATTGATTGATGGAGATATGGAAAAGCTAAGAATGTTGATTCTATTAACCTTTGCTGATCGGTATGGAACTAAAATGAAAATGACGTCCGGTCAGATAACAAGCCTGAAGCATATTTATCAAAAAGCTCTGTATTATGAGAAGAAGGAGACCGTTGATGAATCGTTAAAAGTAGAGTTCATCAATTTAATTGATCTTCCACCTGACCTTCAAACTCAATTAGATACATATAACGCTTATAAACAATCTGAAAACCATTTTGCCGTTGAACTTTATTATGTTGAGAACAAACCGACGGACTTAATCCTCTGTCTGCCAGATCAAGAGGGAATTCTTTATCGTATTGCCTGTATAATCGCGTTTAACAAAATTAGTGTTATTGATGCGCAGGTTAACACCTGGAATGGAGTGGCTCTGGATATTTTTAAAATGGTTGATGTAAACGGTAAACCTGTTGATTATACAAATTTTTACTATGTCCAGAGATGCGTAAAAGAAGATATTGACAAAATTTTTACTAAGGGGAATTCTGTAACAAATCTTTACAAAAACAGGGTTCTTGTTGAGGCAAATACCAAGAAAATGTACAAAAAAATAACACCCAAAATAAGAGTAATAGGCAGGGCTGTTAAAATTGTAACACCTGATATATTGGGGGTTTTTATGCAAACTACCAAAACATTTGCATCTATGAATATATCTATTTTTAGAGCCATTGTTCATTGCAGAAACAATTATGCCACCAATGTATTTTACCTGGGAAGGAAAGGTATAAAAAAACTTAATTCTAATATGGAAAACTTTAAAATGCGCCTTTCAGAAGAATTAAACAAGCTCATCGTTCCGGGAGGTATTTTTTGACTTCTTGAATATTTATCAAATCATAGCAAAGTCGCAGATGTAAGTGCCTAAAGTGAACTAAAGTTATTGTAAAAAGCCCGGCTTTTTATTTTAGGCATTTTAGCTCATTTTTTTCTTAGTGTCTTGGCGTCTTAGTGGATAAATATTCATTTTTGCTTGCATTTAAAATAGACTAAACTTAGAATGAACTATTATGCAGTTATCTAACTTAAAGATAGGTGATCTTGTTTCAAAATTTCCCATTATTCAAGGGGGCATGTCCGTAGCAGTTTCAAATGCTCCATTATCAGCAGCAGTTGCAAATGCCGGCGGAATAGGTCTTATTGGGGGCACCGGTATTTCAGTTGAAGAACTTGTTGTCCAGATTAAAAAGGCCAGAGAACTGTCCAGGGGGATAATAGGCGTCAATGTAATGGTTGCCATCAAGAACTTTCTTGATATTGTAAAGGCTTCCATCAATGAAAAGGTAGACCTGGTCGTCTTTGGCGCCGGTTTTTCAAGAGATGTCTTTGCCATGTGTGCCGAGGAAGATATACCCGTTGTACCGATAGTTTCTTCTGTAAAAGCCGCTAAATTATCTGAAAGACTCGGTGCGGCAGCAATAATTGTTGAAGGTCGGGATGCGGGAGGGCACCTGGGGACAGATATTCCCGTAGGTAAATTAATACCAGAGATTAAAGCTGTTGTTAATATTCCTATAATCGCGGCAGGAGGGTTAACGGATGGAAATGATATTGCCTCAATGGTTAAATTAGGTGCTGATGGTGTTCAGATGGGAAACCGTTTTGTATTAAGTGATGAATGCGATGTTCATCCCAATTTCAAAAAAATATTTAAAGAGGCCAAAAAAGAGGATATGGTCACAATTCAAAGCCCTGTTGGTTATCCCGGCAGCGCTGTAAAAACCCCATTTGTAGATCAATTTCTTAAAGAAGGTTCGGTAAAAATAAAGGCATGCGATAACTGTCTAAAACAATGCTCACGAAGCTTCTGTATCCTGGACCATCTCAAGTTAGCCCGCGATGGCGACATCGAAAATGGACTCTTTTTTGCCGGAAGAAATATATACAAAATCAGAGATATTCTCCCTGTAAAAGAAATTATGAAAAGATTGGTTAGCGAGGCCAATGAAGCACTAAATTTGATAATAAAGAAAACAGAGATGCTGAATGAATACTACAATAAAAGATAAACAACTGGAATTGTTAATTAG